>MTKX01000090.1_pt1 | contig 87495 bp, 62 predicted proteins | sample 1042771 | NCBI WGS metagenome assembly MTKX01 (sample SAMN06212183, study PRJNA360534) | anaerobic digester metagenome | biome: Wastewater treatment plant; material: sludge; isolation source: anaerobic digester fed with sludge from wastewater treatment plant | place: Denmark: WWTP Randers ...
GTTCAAGGATAATCCTAATATAGCCGGGATAATCTGGACAGGCTTTAACGGGCAGGCACAGGGTACGGCAATGGCAAAAATACTTTTCGGAGAAGTTAATCCGGGAGGCAAGCTGAATGCCACATGGTACAAGTCATTAAATGATCTGCCTCCGATCACCGATTATGATCTGAGAGGCGGAAATAATAAGAACGGAAGGACCTACTGGTATTTCGACAAGCCGGTTTCGTATGAATTTGGTTATGGTCTTTCATATACGACATTTGAATACAGTAATTTTGCTATCAGCCAGAATTCCATCACCCCCAATGATAAGATAACAGTAAGTGTTGATGTAAAGAATACGGGGGATGTTGACGGAGATGAGATAGTACAGATATATGTAAAGACAGCGGATAGTCCAGTATCACTACAGAGGCCTATCAAGAGGCTGAAAGGGTTCCAGAGGGTAACGATAGCATCGGGACAGACGAAGAGGGTATCGATAGATATCGATTGTTCGGATCTATGGTTCTGGGATACGGCCAATAAGAGGCTTACCTTTGACCAGGGGAGATACATATTTGAGATAGGTGCATCGTCGAAGGACATCAGAGGTCAGGTAGAGGCAAGGATGAGTGGTCGCTACAATCCGGTACTCAGGACAGTAGTAGCTGAGTGCGGGAAGGTAGTATTAAGGCCGGGCAATACGGTACAGACTAGTGTAACGGCAGCATTGTCGGATGACAGTTTCTACAATATCAGGAATGCGAAGGTCAGTTATACGAGCAATAATCCTATGGTGGCGAGTGTTGATGAGAATGGTAAGGTAACGGCAAAGGGAGTAGGAACAGTAACGATAACAGCCAGTGTGACGATAGATGGCAAGACAGTATCGGATGGTTATCCGTTGAAAGTAATGCCTGATCTGAGGGCAGCAGCTGTCACAGTCAATGGGAAAAAGATCACAGGATTCAATTCTGATACAGAAGGGTATAGTTATCTTATGAAGAGCGGGGTTAGCGCACCTCAGGTAGCAGCTACAGCTTTAGGTAAGGATATCTCAATTGACATTGTTCAGGCTGGAAGTGTTCCCGGAACAGCAATTGTCACCCTAACAGATAATATCACTGTTGAAAAGAATTTCTACAATGTGAATTTCGGTCTGAAGTCTGTAAAGGATGAATTCAATACTGCTGCCTTAGGCAAACAGTGGAGCTGGGTCAGGGAAAATCCTGCAAACTGGAGTCTGACCAAAAAAGCCGGAGCCCTTGTCATTACAGGTGCAACCGGAGACATACTCTCCACTGATAATAATGCAGAGAACATACTTCTACAAAGCGCAAATACTGACTGGACAGTGGAATCCAGGCTTATTTTCTCAAGAAGACCTTCAGGATTTGCCCAGAATGCAGGATTGCTCGCTTACCAGGACGATGATAATTTCGTCAAGCTGGTTTATCGATCAGGAGGTGGCAGAAGAGGAATTGGTGGATTCGGTGGTCCGGGCGGTCCCGTCGGGGCAGGAGGACAGACACCTCAGCCAGGAATGGTTGAGCTTGTTATAGAAAAAGATGGTTACCAGTCATCAGTAGCTACTCTTAGTATGGCAGATATAATTAAAGATAATAATACACTTGTCTTTAAATTTGAAAAGAAAGGCAATAAATACTCTGCTTCGGTATCGCCGGATGGAAAGAACTACCGGAATATCGGAACTGCAGAAATAATGCTTAAGGATGTTAAGGCAGGAGTTATCACCTGCAACGGTGTCCAGGCAGCCGGGAGAGGGAATTTCCCGGGTATGGGACCCGGAGGCATGCCGGGCGGACAACAGCAGCAGCCTCAGCCTGAAACACCTTTTGAAGTATCATACGACTATTTCCGTATCGTAAACACGGGTTTAAATTAATTCGGAACAGAATTAATTTAACTTGCTGAACAGATCCTCTGGTATCCATAATACCGGAGGATCTTTGTTTGTACAAAATAAAAATGAGGATTTGAAGTTGATTTTTATATATCCTCATTTATTACTTCTTTTACCGGAGATTAATCCAAGAACCGCTGTGAGGATACTGTTACTTAAAAAGCCAATTTACTTTATTATCGGAGGGTTATTCTTCCTGATACCGTTAAGATTACTGATACCGGTATATGGAACATATCCGGATTTGAATTTAATACCCCAGGGAAAAGCAAAAACCGCTGCAGGATACAGAGATATTGAATCTTATAAGGACTGTTTTATTGCAGTTGGAACTAATGGGAGAATAGATGTTATAAACAATCGCGGGAAGGTGACAGATAATCTGATTCCGGTTAATAAGGATGATCTTAATTGTATCATTGAAGATAACCAGATACTGATAGCAGCCGGTGATAACGGTACCATACTGATTTCTTCTGATGGACGACACTTTTCGAATGCTGAGTCAGGTATTAAAGCCAATATCAATTCTGTCAGTTGCTTAAACGGTTTGTTTATCGCGGCTGCAGATGGAGGGAACCTTCTTGTTTCGGGGAACGGGATGATCTGGAGTACAATCAGGCTTCAGCTCAAAGGGAATATCAGGTCTCTTTCTGCAAATGCTTCGTCGTGTTTTGGAGTTACTGATGCCGGTGAAATAATCAGATCTGAGGATGGTCTGAACTGGTCCGTCACAGACTATAACAAGGAATATTTGGGTTTTAATAAACCCTGCATCTTTAATAAAATCCTTCTTATACCAAACAGATTTGTAATTGCCGGGAAACATTCTGATGGAACCCCGGCTGTTCTTTTCTCAACTATTGGCAATGTATGGACAGAACGGCAGCTTTTTTATGATGATGACCACGGGATTCCGCAAATGCTGACAAGCATTCCCAATGACATTACTTACGATGCCACGGGCGACCAGTTTTTCATTGCATGTGATAACGGAGAAGTCTTAAGTCTGCCTTCATGTTCAAAATGCAATGAATATGCAAAGGTTTCAGAAAATCATCTGTATGGGATTATCTGCACAGGAGGATCCTTAGTGACTGTAGGCGAAGGGTATAAAGTCAATATCTTGAATATCAGGTAAAGATACCGGAATTTTTACCCAATGTTCTTGTCCGGGCAGAATGAAGGACAGGGATAAGGGATAATGCAGTCTATTACGATGCTGTATCGCTTTATTCTTCGAAGAGAAATAAATTTCAGGACCGGATATTTTCAGCCACAGAATCAAAGATCAACATTGATCAGGGCCTGCCAATAATGGTTGACACTAAATGAAGGTATGGCAAAGGGAATGCTTAATGTAATTGTCTGACTCTCTTCTGAATGATCTTATGGATTTTCCTGTACGAAGGAGCAGGGCCTATTCCAATTTCTTTACCGTCTACAAAAAGCCCATCAGAAACGCCCCATTCTTTTTCTGTTTCCTTATCAATTGTTTCTATGACCTGAAGATTTGTCTTTCCCGGGAATTCCATTGCAGCCTTCCTTGCACGTTCACATGCAATGTTCATATTCTGGCACCAGCCATTCCTGAAGATTGTTACATTAACTTTTTCTGATCCTTTCTCAGGTTTTTTTATTCTTTTTGTGAACTTCGGGGGTATCGCCCCATCTTTGAAAGGTTTCCACAGAAGCCGCATGATACCATTCTTTTCCACTACTTCATATCCTTGTTTTCTGAACCACGAAGCACGCATGAATACAGGAATTGAAACTCCCCAGGTAACCATGCCGTATGCTCCCAGCTCCCTGGCATCATCTTCAGCAGCCTTAAGCAGAGCTGTACCCATACCACGTTTACGGTAATTACCTCTTCCCTGCTTATGGCCATGAACCCAGATACATAGAACAACATAAAGATTATTCCCCTGGTACATGGAATGTTCGATCGGGAGATATTGTATCATGCCTCCTATAACACCATTTTCATCGAGAGCATATTTTACCTTCAGCCCCCTGGTTTTCATTCTTTCGTACCAGGTTTTTTTGTAATCCCCTGCCTCTTTGATCTCATCTGACCATTCCTCGAGGCAGCAGAAATAATGGCTGTCGGTCTCGGGAGTTATATCAACGATTTTCATATCACTTAATGAGTTTTGATTTTTTATGGGGGTTGGCACGGACCACGAGGGTAAATAATCCCATAAGCAGAAGGGCTCCGCCAAGGAACCACATCGATGCTCCAATGCTGCCTGTCTTATCTTTCACGATGCCGACTAATGTTGGGCCAACAAATCCTCCGAGATTTCCGACAGAGTTTATTAAAGCTATTCCTCCCGCAGCTGCGGTGCCGCTTAAGAACATTGTCCCAAGCACCCAGAAAGGTCCGATGGTTGATTTTATTCCAACCAGTGCCAGAGTAAGGGTTACCATTGCAAGATATGGATTTTTCAGGTAGGCGCTGAAAGCAAATCCTATTGCTGCGACAAAGGCTGCTATTGCTATGTGCCAGCGTCTTTCTCCGGTCCGGTCTGAACTATAGCCCACAATAAGCATAACTACCATAGCTACAACATATGGGATTGCATTTATCAGTCCGACTGTTGCATAATTGTTTACCGAAAATCCCTGAATAATTGATGGCATCCACATTTCGTAGCCATAACCTCCAACATTCATAAGGAAGTATATAAGGCACAGAAGCCAGACGCGACCACTTGAAAGTGCCTCAGACAGGCTGTGTTTTGTTTTTCCCTTTTCCTGGGCGATCTCGTCATCGAGTCGGGATTGGATCCATTTTTTCTCACCTTGAGACAACCATTTGACCTTTTGGGGCCCGTTTGGAAGAAAAATAAAGATAACGACAGCCATTAGTACGGCAGGAATACCTTCAAGAAGAAAGAGCCACTGCCAGCCATCCAGCCCGAATTTTCCATGAAGTCCGAGAATTGCCCCGGATAATGGTGAGCCGACGATGCCGGCAATAACACTGCCGGTATAGAACAGAGCTATTGTGTGTGCCCTCTCTTTAGAAGGATACCAATATGTCAGGTATAAAATCACACCAGGGAAAAAACCTGCTTCGGCAATTCCCAGCAAGAACCTTACAACATAAAAGGCAGTCGTGCTTCTGATGAAGATCATTGTCATTGTAACAAGTCCCCATATGATCATGATCCGGGCTATCCAGAACTTAGCACCCACCCTTTGCATTATCAGGTTACTAGGTAGTTCAAACAGGAAATAGCCTATAAAGAATAAGCCTGCACCTATTCCATATATGGCTCCAAATATCTCCTCATTCACTCCAAGCACCTCGCGGAGCTGAAGCTTGGCAAAACCGACATTAATACGATCAATGTAAGCGATAATATAACAGACGAAAAGCAAGGGAAGCAGGCGCCATGAGATCCTGTTGAATAGGGCGCTGGATTTTTCGGGTGTTTCGTTAAAAGACTCTGACGAAGAATCCTCCTGCATTCTTGCACTGCCTGGATCTCTGAGCTTATCTGAAAATGAATTATTATTTACCTGAGGCTTGTTGCTTGTATTATCTTGTCCTTTGGAAGTATTATTGAATAAAGACATATTGAGGGAGATTTAGAAACAGCTTACAATATACATAGTAATAATTATAATTTCTATATGATGATTCTCTTTTCTGTCCGGAGATAAAGGTTTTTCTTGATGGATCTTACATTCAGCACCTTCGGCGCTGATTTAATTCATGTAGTATCTTCAACCCCGGGTTGTTGACCCGGGGTTATTCACATTCAGCACCATCCGGTGCCGCTATACTTGAAAATCTGTTTGATCCGGCAAATCTTCATGTATTGAAAGATTATACCACAACTAATCGCAAATCATCCTATCAATTACCTGCCTGCGAACGAGCTGCTTGACAATTTCATGATTCAGGCTTCTGACGATGAAAAATGAGATTATGATAAATCGTTAGTCAGGTTATACATAGCTCTTAAAGAGTATGATACGAATTGCACGGGCGAAACCAGTAAGATTAGCTATCCCTCCTGCTCAGCTCTAAAAGAGTATAATGGGAATAATCAAGGTGAAACCAGAGATAAGCAACCTTCACGTATGCTTAGGCTCTGAAAGAGCCTGATGTGAATAACCCCGGGCCGACAGCCCGGGGTGTACCGCCACCTCTCGAATGAAAGCTCCGAAGGAGCTGAATATCCTCCTTAACCTCTTCAACTTTTTCAACGCTTCAACGCTTCAACTTTTCAATCCTCAATTAACCCTCTGTTTACCATGCAGACAGGGGATTATTCGTTTCACTCATTGGGTTTTTGTTTTAAGTCGGACCTTAACAAAACGAGTTTTGTACGGCTTTCCTTAAAACAAAAATCCTCCGCCGCCTGGCGGAGGAAGTCTTTGTCATTGCGGAGAGAGGGGGATTCGAACCCCCGGTCCCGCTTCTAGCGGGACACACGCTTTCCAGGCGTGCCAGTTAAGCCACTCCTGCATCTCTCCCTCCGTCCTCCGTAGCTTTAGCGAAGGAGGACTTATCAATTCAACTTCTCTAAAAAAGCGCATCAAATTACAAAAATATTTCAAGATTAAGATTTATCAGGACATTTCTCCTGATAACGACTTGCTTAAATGCTTCAGGACATCCTTATTATTTTTATACTTACCCAGAAGATGCATAAGTTTTGTCACTGAAGCTTCCGAGGTGATATCCTTCCCACTTACGACACCGGCAGCCAGCATCTCCCGGCTGGTCTCATATAAGCCCATCTCAACACTTCCTCCATGACACTGAGTTACGTTGAAAATAATCCCTCCATCCCTGATAAAACCCTTAATATCATCAAGAAACCACCTGTATGTGGGGGCATTACCTGATCCGAATGTCTCTATAATAAGAGCTCTCAACCCTTCGGTCCTCATGACAGCCTGAACGAAATTCCTGTTTATTCCCGGGAAAAGTTTTAGAATGGCAACATTATTGTCGAAGGTCTTATGGACAATAAGTTTCTTTGCCTCTTTTGGATATTTAATGTGGTTGTAATTGAATTTAAGATGAAGACCGGCTTCTGCCAAAGGCGGGTAATTTGGCGAGCTGAACGCATCAAAATGCTCAGCGCTCATTTTTGTGGTACGGTTACCTCTCGTAAGCTTATTATCGAAATATATGCAAACTTCCGGCACAACGGGAGCTTCATTCTCACGCGCTGCTGCAATTTCAATAGAGGTAATAAGATTCTCACGACCGTCTGTCCTGAGAAGTCCTATCGGCAGTTGCGATCCGGTAAAGATAACAGGCTTCGTAAGATTCTCCATCATAAAACTTAACGCTGAGGCAGAATAAGCCATTGTGTCAGTACCATGGAGGACCACGAATCCGTCATAATTATCGTAATTATGTTCTATTATCTCAGCCATCCTGACCCAGAAAACCGGGTCTATATCAGAAGAATCCTTTACCGGATCAAAAGAAACAGATTCCAGATTAAAGCCGGAATTGCTCAGCACCGGAACATGTCTGGTTATGTGCTTGAAATCGATAGGGACCAGCGATCCGGTTTTCGGATCATGTACCATTCCTATTGTACCGCCTGTATAGATTATAAGAACGGAGATCTCTTCAGCTTTTTTCATGATTGGCTATATATTGAAAAGCCGGCATGAATTTTCGAATGTTATCCTGGCAACCTCTTCCTCCCCGGTACCGAAAATCTCTGCAAGTTTTCTGTTTATAATGCAAAGATAATAACTCTCGTTACGTTTTCCTCGGAAAGGGACCGGGGCAAGATAAGGGGAATCAGTTTCCAGGACTATATTCTGAAGTCCGATCTCTCTGACTATATCGGGGAGGGTGGAATTTTTGAACGTCACAGGGCCTCCTATACCCAGTTTGAAACCATTTCCGACAGCTTTTATGGCATCCTTTATATTACCTGAAAAAGCATGAAACACGCCGGTAAGGGTCTCTCCACTGAATTCATCAAGGACGGAAAAAACTTCTTTTATAGAGTTTCTGGAATGTATGACAACCGGCAACCGGTAACTGATCGCTAAAGCTACCTGCTGCCGGAAAGCCAGAACCTGTTCTTTAAAAAAAGTCTTATCCCAGTAGAGGTCAATTCCTATCTCACCGACTGCGATATATTTATCCCGATTTGCTAATTCACTGATTTGCTTCAGGACAGCGAGATAACCATGATTAACTGATGTAGGATGAAGGCCGATCATAGGATGGCAGATATCCTTATACTTTCTTGTGGCAGCGAGCATTGGAACAACTGAGCCGAAGTCAATATTCGGCATCAGCATTTTTACAACTCCATTGCTTACAGCCCTGGTTACAATCTCATCCCTGTCAGCGTCGAATTCAGGCAGATAGAGATGAGTATGTGTATCGATGAGCTGCATTAAACGACACCCTGTGCGATCATTGCGTTTGCTACTTTAACGAATCCTCCTATATTGGCACCGTCGACATAGTTAATGTAGCCATCTTCCTTTGATCCGTATTTAACGCAAGTTGAATGGATGTTCTTCATTATGATCTTAAGCCGGTCATCGACCTCTTCACGTGACCACGGGAGGCGCATTGAATTCTGTGTCATTTCAAGACCTGATGTGGCTACACCACCTGCATTGGCAGCTTTCCCGGGTGCAAACAATATCTTTGACCTGATGAAAAATTCAACAGCTTCCGGGGTTGAAGGCATATTTGCTCCTTCTGCAACACATATACAGCCATTTTTGACAAGCATCTTAGCATCAGCTTCATCAATTTCATTCTGAGTGGCATTAGGCATGGCAATATCGCATTTTACACTCCACGGTCTCTTACCCTCGAAATACTCCACACCAAATTTCTCAGCATAATCCTTGATCCTGCCTCTCTTAATATTCTTCAGCTCCATAACATATTTCAGTTTTTCAGGAGAAATGCCTTTCGGGTCATAAATGAAACCGTTTGAATCGGATAATGTAACTACTTTACCACCTAACTGTGTTACTTTTTCAGCAGCATACTGAGCAACATTCCCGGAGCCGGAAATGCATACAGTTTTCCCTTCGAAGCTTTCCCCTCTCGTTGACAGCATCTCCTGAGCAAAATATGTAACACCGTAGCCTGTTGCTTCAGGTCTTATAAGCGATCCGCCCCATTCAATACCTTTACCTGTAAGAACTCCGGTAAATTCGTTCTTTAATCTTTTATACTGGCCAAACAGATATCCTATTTCACGTCCTCCCACACCGATATCACCTGCAGGAACATCAGTGTCAGCACCAATATGACGGAAAAGCTCAGTCATAAAGCTTTGGCAGAATCTCATAACCTCGTTATCGGATTTTCCCTTGGGATCAAAATCTGATCCGCCTTTCCCGCCGCCCATCGGAAGAGTTGTAAGACTATTTTTGAAGACCTGTTCAAATGCCAGGAATTTCAGGATCCCGAGATTGACTGTGGGGTGGAAACGGAGCCCCCCTTTATATGGTCCTATGGCACTGTTCATCTCTATTCTGAAGCCTCTGTTTATCTGAATCTCGCCTTTATCGTCAAGCCAGGGAACCCTGAAGATTATAGTTCTTTCAGGTTCTGACATCCTTTCAAGTATTTTTGAATACTTGTATTTGGGATTTTCTTCTATAAAGGGAATAAGTGATTCAGATACTTCCTGAACAGCCTGGTGAAATTCATTCTCACCAGGATTCTTTGCCTTAATCAATGTCATGAATTGTTGTACTCTGGGATCCATAAGTCAGAATTATTCTTCAAATAATTGGATCAATAAAAATAGAAAAACAATAGACAAAATATTCTCTTTCTTAATAAAATATTTCATTAATGGGGAATCCCGAAAAAAAGTAATATCACTATCCGGGAATGGGTGGAGAGGATCAGCATACTACATGATTCATACGGTCCTGTAAATATTTCCAGGGTAACATTTGATAAGTCCTTTGAATTCCATTTGCAGCAGTATTGACGATAATTTAAATACAGGCAGATCCAGCTTTCTGCAGATAGCATCGATTGTCATTTCACTTTCGGCAGAAAGCAGTTCATAAATTGATTTTTCCTTATCATCAAGGTCAGAAAAAAGAGTTTTTTGAAGGGGAACAGCAGATTTTTCAGGTTTCCAGTTGAGAAAATATTCAATATCACCGGCATTTTCAACAAGTGCAGCTTTGGAGGTTTTTATCAGGTTGTTGCAACCGGCCGACCACTGGTCATCTGGTCTGCCTGGGACAGCGAGTACATCGCGATTATATGAATTGGCTATATCAGCAGTAATCAGGGCTCCTCCTTTTATCCCTGATTCAATTACAAGAGTGGCATCGGATATCCCGGCTATTATACGGTTCCTTTTTATAAAATTGTTCCTCTCAGGCAGAGCATCTGAAAGGAAATCGCTGAGAAGTCCTCCGTTTCTGAGTATGGTATCAGCCGTAGGTCTGTGAACAGAGGGGTATATGGTCTTGAATCCATGTGCAAGCACAGCTATAGTCTGAATATTATTTGAGATCGCAGCCTTGTGAGAAGCAATATCAATACCATATGCCAGTCCGCTTACTATTATAAGGTCAGGATGTCCGCCAGCAAGTCCTCCGATGATCTTTTCGCAGTTCTCCCTGCCCCTTGATGTTGCATTTCTGGTGCCTACAACACTCAAAATCTTTAAGGAAATAAGATTTGATGTGCCTTTGTAAAAAAATGTCACGGGAGAATCGTCACATTGCCTGAGCCTGAAGGGATAGTCGTTGTCGAGGTAGAAATATACCTTTATGTTTTTAAGGCTTACGTACTCAGCCTCTCTTTCAGCAATTTCAAGATAGGACCGGTCACTGATATACCTGGCAAGACTTGTTCCTATTCCCGGGATTTTAACCAGGTTCCTGTATGATTCATGGAACACTGCTTCAACACTTCCCATATATGAAACAAGCTTACGGGCATTAATATCCCCAATTCCGGGGATCAGGCCTAAAGCAATCTTATGCTTCAGGGAGATATCTTCAGGCATAGCACAAAGAATTGAGACATGTAAATATAAAAAAAAAGCAGGCACCTTTTGTATGGGGTGCCTGCTTTTTTTAACGGGTGGTATTAGATTACACCCATATCGAGCATAGAATTTGCAACTTTAAGAAAACCTGCAATATTTGCCCCTTTTACATAATCAGTATAACCGTCCTCTTTCTTGCCGTATTTAACGCACTGTCCGTGAATATTGCACATTATTTCGTGCAGCCGCTGATCAACCTCCTGGCTGTTCCATCTTAATTTCATCGCATTCTGGGTCATTTCGAGTCCGGATGTTGCAACTCCACCTGCATTAACAGCTTTCCCTGGTCCGAAAAGGATCCGGTTATTGCTGAACACTTCAACGGCTTCGGGAGTACAACCCATATTTGAAACTTCAGCTACAAGCATAACGCCGTTTTTAACAAGGGTTTTTGCATCCTCTCCATCAAGTTCATTCTGTGTTGCGCAGGGCAATGCAATATCAACCTTAACTTCCCACGGGCGCTTTCCTTCATGAAATTCAACACCTTCAAATTCATATGAATACGGTTTTACTATGTCCTGGTTGGAGGCCCTCAGCTCCAGCATGTATTCGATCTTTCTACCGGATATCCCTTCAGGATCATAGACATAACCATCAGGACCTGATATAGTAACAACTTTTGCTCCGAGTTCTGTGGCTTTGAGAGCAGCGCCCCAGGCTACATTTCCGAAACCCGAAATGGAGATAGTTTTTCCAGCCAGTGATTCCTTCTTTGTGGCAAGCATTTCCTGTGCGAAGTAAATAGCACCGAATCCTGTAGCTTCAGGTCTGATCAGAGACCCGCCCCAGTTGCTTCCTTTCCCTGTCAGCACACCTGTGTGATCGCCCCTGAGTTTTTTATACATGCCGTAAAGGAATCCGATCTCACGTCCGCCAACTCCGATATCTCCTGCAGGAACGTCAGTTTCGGGTCCTATGTGTTTCCATAATTCAAGCATAAAAGACTGACAGAAACGCATCACTTCGGTATTTGACTTGCCTTTCGGATCAAAGTCTGAACCACCTTTTCCGCCACCCATTGGAAGTGTTGTAAGAGCATTCTTGAAAATTTGTTCAAAGCCAAGGAATTTCAGGATACTGAGATTTACACTGGGGTGAAAACGAAGTCCGCCTTTATACGGCCCTATGGCATTGTTGAACTGAACCCTGTACCCCAGATTCACTTTTACATTACCTTCATCATCAATCCATGGAACCTTAAATGCGATTATCCGGTCAGGTTCAACCAGCCGTTCAATTATATTTGCAGATTCAAACTGAGGATTATCGTTATAAACTTCTTCGATTGATTCGACAACTTCTCTCACTGCCTGAAGATATTCAACCTCTCCAGGATGTTTCTTTTCGAGGTTGTTCATTAATTTATCAACGTTCATGATATAAATGATTTTAGTTAATGGTTAGATTTTGATTACTCAAAATTGATCTGTATTTTATTCATTAAAAATGATTTAACTCATGTTATTCAATGAGCCTGGTTACTTTTTGGAACCATATGATGAGAGCGACCTTATAAGCTTTTCTTTTTGATCCTTTGTGAGTGCACTTATATAGACAGGTGGAAATTTAGCAGTACCGTGTACTGTTTTCTGGAAAAGTGTTAAATAACTGCTCAATCCGAAGTATTTCTCAGAAATCTGATATCCTGCAAAGCCGGGTTTATAGATCTCGATTGAATTTTTTTTACCCCCGACAATCCCCGCGTTGAAAAACCTGAATACGAGGTTCTCTCCTTCATCGGAATAATAAACGTACTGATAATTGAATATCATCGGAATAAAAGCTATCATCAGCCATATAACAATTATGACAAGAGTCCAAATTCCGTCACCAACTCCCAGGAGCGGGAATTTTATCAGTTTTATCAGATAAGCCAGTGCTATCCATACTATTGCCCCAACTGTGGCAAAAAACAATTTTATCCTGAAATTAATTATCGTTTTACTGTTATCGAAGGTCATGAATGTAGATTTAAATGAACAAATATCTATAACCGATTATGTAAAATTAAGAAAACATAATTATATGGTTAAGCTAAGTTAATAATTCATGAGTCACTGTCAATGAAGGATCAGTTCCTTTTAGTCTTAAAAAACCTGATTATCAATTCGCTGCATTCATCTGCCAGTAATCCTTTAATTACTTTTGTCCTGGGATGGAGCAATTGTCCAGCTATTCTGGTGTATCCTTTTTTTTCATCAGATGCACCGTATACGAGTTCCGATGCCTGACTCCATCCGATTGCTGCAGCACACATTGCACAGGGCTCAAGGGTTACATATATTGTACATCCTGTGAGGTATTTGCCTCCAAGCCAGGCGGCTGCAGAGGTGATAGCCTGCATTTCGGCATGAGCTGTAGGATCCTTCAGGGTTTCTGTCAGATTGCCTGCCCTTGCAATGATTGTATCATTATAAACAACCACAGCACCGACAGGGATTTCCTGTTTCCCTAACGCTTTTGCGGCTTCTTCGAGAGCAGCCTTCATAAATTTCTCTCTTGTCTTTTTTATCATGGATTACTTATAGAAGATTAAAATTAGCAAGAAAATATCAATAAACCTCTATTATCCCATCCTCTGTCCATTTTTTCTTATTTTTGCTGAAATTTTTAAGATCAGAACATGTACAGGACACACACATGCGGTGAACTGAAGATCAGCGATGCAGGCTCCAGGGTTATATTATGCGGATGGGTACAGAGGTCGAGAGATCTCGGGGGTATGACATTTGTGGATCTCCGCGACCGTTATGGTATTACCCAGCTGGTATTCAACCTGGAAACTGACAGGAATCTCTGCGAACAGGCACGCAGGCTGGGCCGGGAATTTGTAATTCAGGCTAAAGGGGAAGTGAAGGAAAGGAGCAACAAGAATCCACGGATACCTACAGGAGACATTGAGATCGCTGTCAGTGAGCTCAATATCCTTAACAGAAGTGAACTCCCTCCGTTTACAATTGAGGAAGAGACCGACGGTGGAGAAGAACTACGGATGAAATACCGCTATCTCGACCTGCGAAGGCCGCCGGTTAAAAGCAATATTATACTTCGTCACAGAGTCGCCCGGGAAGTACGGAAATATATGGATTCAATCGGATTTATTGAAGTTGAAACGCCGGTCCTTATAAAATCCACCCCTGAAGGGGCACGTGATTTTGTAGTGCCAAGCAGGATGCAGCCAGGAACCTTTTATGCATTGCCACAATCTCCCCAGACTCTCAAGCAGCTCCTTATGGTAGCAGGATTTGACAGGTATTTTCAAATAGTTAAATGTTTCCGCGACGAAGATCTGAGAGCTGACAGGCAGCCTGAATTTACCCAGATTGACTGTGAAATGTCTTTTGTGGAAAGGGATGATATACTTGATACTTTTGAAGGACTGGCAAAATATCTTTTCAGGCAAATAAAGGATATTGATTTTAAGGGGCCTTTTATAAAAATGCCTTACGCGGAAGCGATGGAGAATTATGGTTCCGACAAGCCTGATATCCGATTCGGGATGAAAATCAAAGACCTTACAGCTTTAACAAAAGGTCATGGTTTTCAGGTTTTTGATAACGCAGAATATATTGGGGCTATATGTGTACAGGGTTGTGCCGGGTATTCAAGGAAACAGATTGATGAGCTTACAGAGTTTGTAAAGCGTCCGCAGATAGGAGCAAAAGGACTGGTTTATATTAAATATGGTTCCGACGGGGTACATTCCACAATAGATAAATATTATTCAGCCGATGAGCTGCTTAACTTGATAAAAGTTACAGAAGCTGCACCGGGAGACCTGTTGCTTATTATGGCAGGTGATAAGAAGAATACTCTTACGGCACTCAGCGAATTAAGGCTTGAAATGGGAAGCAGGCTGGGATTGAGGTCAAAAGACAAATTTGCTCCTTTGTGGATCGTTGATTTCCCTCTTCTTGAATGGGATGAAGAACAAAAGAGGTTCTTTGCCATGCATCACCCGTTCACCTCGCCTAAACCTGAGGATCTGGAACTTATGGAATCAGATCCCGGAAGAGTACGCGCGAATGCTTATGATCTGGTAATTAACGGTGTTGAAATAGGAGGAGGATCAATAAGGATCCATAGTCCGGAGGTACAAAAGCTTATGTTTAAAGTGCTGGGCTTCACTGACAAGGAAGCTGAAACACAGTTTGGATTCCTGATGAATGCTTTCAGATACGGGGCACCACCTCACGGAGGTATTGCCTTTGGATTCGACAGATGGGTTGCAATGTTCGGCGGTCAGGATTCAATCCGGGATTTTATCGCTTTTCCTAAAAATAATTCAGGGAGGGATGTAATGCTCGATACACCGGCTCCGGTTTCACCTCAGCAGCTGGACGAGTTACANNAATCGATCTGAAGAATAAAACCTGATAAATCAGCGGTCGCCGGCGCTTTTCAAAGTGACCATTACCACCCCATTTGCACCCCTGGATCCGTAGATTGCAGCATCAGCTCCTTTAAGGATTTCTATTGACCTGACAGACTGAGGGGGAATACCTTCTATTGTATTCACAATTATACCGTCTACAATAAGCAGGGGCTCAGTGCTTGCCTCGATAAAGGAACTTGCACCCTGGATCCGGATACTTTTACCGTGTACCTCTACGTTAGGGACCTGTCCCTTTATCATTTCATAAATATCTGTATAGTTGGCGTTTGCCTTATCAGAACCGCTGATCTTGCTGACCTTACTGGCCATGTTTTTACTTCTTGCTGAGCCATAGCCTATATTTATCACTTCCTCCCCGGGAGAATTTTCATTATAACCTGGCGATTGACTGACTAGACTTTCAAGCATAAAATTAACCTGTGTTCTGTTGTTCAGAGCTTGTTCAGAGATTCTGCCCGCATACGGAAAAATACCAATACTGACTGTTGATGGTTTTACTTTTATCTTATAGTAGCCATCCCTGTCAGTCCGGACATTTGTAGTTTTTCCGTCGATCATAATAATAACCTCCGGAACAGGTTGATTATTCATATCAACTACAATTCCTGATACTGTGATTTTTTTACCCGCCTTTTGACCTGACAGATCGACAGAAGCAGCAATGATTAATAAGAACATTAAAATAATTCTCGCTCTCATGTTATTATTTGAGTTTAATAATAATTACCCCGTTAGCACCCTGCATCCCGTAAATAGAGGCAGCAGGCCCTTTTAATACCTCAATCGAGCTGACCATAGCTGGATCAATACCGCTTATGGAACTTACAACAGAACCATTCACAACGAATAAAGGAGAAGTATTACCGGTTGTTGCTGTCCCTCTTATTGTCACATTCGATCCTGAGACATATACTCCTGAAATTGTTTGCAGCATGTCATAGATTGAGTTGAACGTGGTATATTGCTTTCCGCTTACATCTGTTTTGGTAACGGATTTTGTAAGATCTTTCTTTCTCGAGACACCATAGCCTGAATCAACAACATCTTCTTCAGAAAGTGGTACCTCTGCGCCAGAATTGGAAGGAACAAATTTTTCAAGCGTGAAGTTTATAGTATTCCTTCCATTTACCGGCTCTTCCACAATCCCGGTTATAGTTGTAAAAACACCTAAGTTCAGAACAGAAGGCTTAATCTTTATTTTGTAATTGCCATCTTCATCTGTCTTTCTTCCTGAATCCTTACCATCAATAATTATTTTGGCATTTGAGATGGGGCTTTTATATGCATCAACAACTTTTCCGGTAACTGTAAATTTTTTACCTGATTTCTGAGCAGGCAAATCCGAAATAATTGCAAATGACACGATTACTAACAAGATTAATTTTATTTTCATTTTAATATTTATTTAAACTTTGCACTATAATTAGACATTCGAAGTGATCCTTTTATTTCAAACAATTGTACCTAAAAGTGTTGCTGAGGTACATATTTCTATCCGGACACTGGCATATTCTCCCGCTTTTTTATCTTTTACCGGGAAAACAGCCACTTTATTCTGTGAAGTACGACCTGATAAATAATTATCAGATCTTTTTGAAAATCCCTCTATTAGGACCTCAAAAATCCTGCCAATATCTTTTCTCTTGGATCTTGCCGATAGTTTGTTCTGCAACGCAATAATTTCGTCAAGCCTATTTTTCTTAACTTCTTCCGGCACATCGTCCTTTAGCTTCCTAGCTGCTTTGGTACCGGGCCTCTCGCTGTATCTGAACATATATGAAAAATCAAATTCCGCCCATTCCATAAGGGCCAGGGACTCTTCATGATCTGCATCTGTTTCTGTGCAAAAACCGGTTATCATATCTGTCGATACAGCACATTCAGGTAATATAGAACGGATCGCTTTAATACGCTCCATATAGGATTCTCTTGTGTATCCCCTGTTCATCAGTTGCAGGATACGGTTGCTTCCGCTCTGTGCCGGCAGATGTATGTGCCGGCAGATATTTTCATATCCTGCCATTGTGTGGAGAAGGTCATCTGAGAGATCCTTGGGATGTGATGTTGAGAACCTTACTCTCAGTAATGGATCAATAAGAGCTGTCCTTTCCAGCAATTGTGCGAAGTTAACTTTTTTATTCCCTGAATCCCAGAAATATGAATTCACATTCTGCCCGAGAAGAGTGACTTCTTTATATCCTGCCTCGAAAAGCTTACTGGCTTCACGAAGGATAGATTCCGGATCACGGCTTCTTTCTGCTCCCCTGACATATGGAACAACACAATAGGCACACATGTTATTGCAGCCCCTCATTATCGATATAAAGGCAGAAACTCCGCCAGGATCGGTTCTTACAGGCATTATATCACCATATGTTTCTTCAAGTGATAATAACACGTTGACAGACCTGTGTCCGCCTGATGCATCAGAGATCATCGAAGGTAATTCCCTGTAAGTATCTGGTCCGGCAACAATATCAATAAGATGATCAGCCTCAATAACTTTTTCCTTAAGTCTTTCAGCCATACATCCGATAAGTCCGATGATCAGGCCATTTTTTTTCTTCTTCAGATGACTGATTGATTTAAGCCTTCCCCAGACTTTCTTTTCAGCATTTTCACGTATTGAACAGGTATTGATAAGAATTATATCAGCATCATTGATATCCTTGCACAACTTAAATCCATTCTTATTAAGGATCGATGCAACTACCTCACTGTCAGCCATATTCATTTGGCAGCCGTAAGTTTCGATATATACGGTTTTTAACATATTCGGTTTTGGAAGAATAAAGGCCGGGAGCTTCATCTGTCAATTCACTTTTATCCAATTCAGCAAAAGACTTGAATTCAGTTCCCCAATATAAATCTGACAAAAATATACAACCTGAATGAGGATTTAAAGAAATAATTAATTTTGCATTCGTAATTATTAAAACATGTTGTATGTCAGGTCACAATAAATGGTCTACAATCAAAAGAAAGAAGGGAGCAGCAGATGCCAAAAGGGGTAAGATATTTACCAAGATAATCAAAGAGATAATAATAGCTGCGAAAGAGGGGGGAGGAGATCCTGATACCAATGCGAGGCTCAGGCTGGCAATACAGAATGCAAAAGGTGCCAATATGCCGAAAGACAATATTGAAAGAGCGATCAAAAAAGCTGTGGGATCAGAATCAGTCAGTTATCTTGAGACGACTTTCGAAGGGTACGCTCCTCATGGTATTGCGGTCTTTGCCGAATGTCTTACCGATAACAATAACCGTACAGTAGCCTCTGTCAGATCGGTATTCAATAAATTTGGAGGAAACCTCGGAACCAACGGATCTCTCAGTTTCCTGTTTGACAGGAAAGGTACTTTCACAATTGCTAAGGAAGGATTGAACCTTGAAGAAATGGAACTCGAGATGATCGATGCCGGAGCTGAAGATTTTGAGGTTGATGAGGATACAGTTACAATCACTTGTTCGAAAGAAAATTTTGGAAGTGTAAGCAAGAAACTTGCAGAAATGGGTATTGAACCTGAAGAATCCGGATTGAAAAGAATACCTAACACCACCAAGAAACTGGATATCGAATCAGCAAAAAAAGTACTCAAATTTATTGATACACTTGAAGATGATGATGATATTCAGAATGTATACCATAATCTTGAAATCACAGACGAACTTGCAGCTGAACTTTAAAAAATCTCCTTTATGAGAAGGTTATTTGTATCTTCTCTCATATTGCTCCTTATTTTTTCATGCAGGAAAGAGACGGATGATTTCCTAATATGGCAGAAATCATTGGGTACCGGTAACGCTTTTTACATAGCCTCATCTCCTGATGCAGGTGTTATCAGTGCAGGGACGTTAAATAACAAGGCCTATCTCGGCAAGTTTAAGAACAATACTGAAACTGAAATGGAGTATATCTCCGAAAGCGATGGTTTATTCAGTTCGGTATGGTACAATGATTCATTTATTATCGCAGCGGGAAGCAGCGAAGGGAAAATGCTTTTGACACGTCTTGATTATGAGGGACAACAGATATGGAGCACAACAATCAATGCAGGCTTTACAATCGATGTAACCACTTTACTCAATACGGATGATGGGAATATACTGGCAGTGGGATCAGCCAGTGCTGATTCTTCATACGAAGGCACAACAGGCATGCTCTTTGTCCGGTTTGATGCAGATGGAGGAATATCTTTGAATAAGGGAGTGACGGAAAACAGTTTTATTTCAGCAAACAATGCAGCTGTTGATGGCAGCGGGAATGTATATCTCTCTCTGACAAGGAAAACAGAGGGATCAAAGAGTAAAATGAGCGTGGCAAAATATAACAGCGATATCAATAAGATCTGGGAAACTGAACTATACAACAATGTTAACTTTGGAGCCTCAGGCCGAGGCATCTTAGTTGACAACAACAGTAACATTTTTGTAACCGGAAAAACAGAAGTATCAAAAGAAACCGGAACCCTTGACGAATCATTTCTGGCTTCCTTAAGTAGCAGCGGAACTGTAAGATGGAAGAAATACCTTGAGAATTCAAATTGTGGAATATCATTGATAAAGAATGAAACGGGTTCTCTTTATCTGCTTAACAGGAACTGCTTTTTCATCAATTTGGTTAATCCTGAAGACGGTTCAGACGAAGGCATGCTGAGGACCTTTGATGCCTGCGATCCGTATTCGACAGATTCTTTCGGAATGTATTTTGATACAGATCAAGATGGCAATATACTTGTTGCCGGAGCAAGGGGTGGTAACTATTATCTGGCTCTTAAGGACCCTGAAAGGCAATAACGATGCTATATAATAACCTCACTGTGTAGTCGTTTTATTTCTGAAGCTGAAATTGTATATTTGTAGCATGAACAGGATCCTATTTTTAATTTCCACGTTTTTTTTGCTTAATTCAGGATTTTGCAGGTCGCAGGCATTTATAAAAACCGCCGACCTGTTCAAGAGGGAAGACGGCCATTCAGGGCATTTGAATTTATTTCAGGATAAGGCTGTGGATACTCTTATGAGCAGGCATATAATGGCAAACTCGAAGATCAGGACTGAAGGTCAGCAGGGTATGCAGGGATTCAGGATCCAGATATACTACAGCTCTGTAAGAAATGCACGGGAAGAATCTGCAAAGACCCAGGCAAAGTTTATTGAGAAATTCCCCGAAATTCCTTCATANNATACCAGGAACCGGGTTGGTTTATAGTGAGAGTGGGAGACTACCGTACGAAAATAGAATGTTACAAGGATCTCATGAAGATCAGGAAAGAGTTTCCAAATGCCTACTGGATACCTACAGTGATCAAATTTCCGGACCGGATCAAAAAATAATATGAGCGATAATATTAAACATGAATGCGGTATTGCGATGTTAAGATTACGCAAACCGCCTGATTTCTATTTCAATAAATACGGTACATGGTATTACGGCCTCCAGAAGATGTACCTGATGATGGAGAAACAGCATAACAGGGGCCAGGACGGGGCCGGTATAGCAGGTATTAAAATTAATGTCCCTCCGGGCCACAGATACATTTTCCGGCAGAGATCAAACAGGGAGGATCCTATTAAGGAGATTTTCAGCTTAATCTATGAGGACATAGACAAGATAAATACTTCGAACAGAAAGGATCTGAATGATCCGGATTTTATCAGAATGGATATGCCTTTTGTATGCGATGTTTATCTGGGACATCTGAGATATGGCACTTACGGCAATTACAGGATCGATTATGTTCATCCCGTAAGCAGAGAGAATAACTGGAGATCAAAGAACCTGGTTATGGCAGGGAATTTTAATCTCACCAACGTGAACGAAGTGTTGAACCACCTCATAGATCTTGGTCAGAATCCTATTGATTTTTCAGATACAGTTACAATACTTGAGAATATTGGCCACAGACTGGATGAAGAAAACGAAAGACTGTTCAGGTATTTTAAAGAACAAGGTTATTCTAAAAAAGATATTTCCCCGCTTATTGAGGAGAACCTGGACCTTACGACAATACTGACAAAGGCAAGCCGAAACTGGGACGGTGGTTATACCATGGCTGGCATGGTAGGACATGGTGACTCATTCGTTATGCGTGATCCTGCCGGAATAAGACCGGCATTCTATTATATTGATAATGAAGTAATTGTTGTTGCATCAGAAAGACCGGTAATTCAGACTATATTCAATGTCAGGAGCGACAATGTAATTGAACTTCCACCGGCTCACGCAATAATAGTTAAAGCTTCGGGAAATGTTTCTGTGAGCCGGCTAAGAGAGGATGCTGCTATAAGAAAATGCTCTTTTGAAAGGATTTATTTCTCGCGGGGTACAGATAAAAATATTTACAGGGAAAGGAAGAAGCTTGGCGAATTACTGACTGACAAAGTCCTGAAAGCAGTTGATTATGACCTTGATAATACTGTGTTCTCATACATTCCCAATACGGCAGAAAGCGCTTTTTACGGCCTTATAAAAGGGTTGGAGGATTATCTCAACCACGCTAAAATTGAGGCTATTCTGAAAATGAAGGGTCAGCTTTCGCGGGAGAGACTTGAATCAGTGATCAAAAAGAGACCAAGAGTGGAGAAGATAGCAGTAAAGGATGTTAAACTGCGAACATTTATTACCCAGGATAAAAGCAGGGATGACCTGGTCGGTCATGTATATGATGTGACTTACGGAGTAATAAGACGCGGTTATGATAATCTTGTTATTCTCGATGACTCGATCGTCAGGGGGACAACCTTGAAAAAAAGCATCATCAGAATTCTTGACAGGCTCGAGCCCAGGAAGATAATTATAGTTTCTTCTTCGCCACAGCTGAGATACCCCGATTGTTATGGCATAGATATGGCAAAACTTGGTGATCTTATTGCTTTCCGCGCAGCTATTAAGCTTTTAACAGAAGCCGGAAGGGAATCATTCATTTCGGAACTTTACCAGAAGGCTGTGGAAGAGAATAAAAAACCGGTTGATGAAATAAGGAACCTTGTTACAGAGATCTATAAATCCTTTTGTCCCGATGAAATCTCCGCAAAGATTTCTTCAATGCTGAAGACAGAAGAGATAAATGCGGACGTTGAGATACTTTTTCAGTCGATTGAAGGTTTGCATCAGGCCTGCCCGGGCCATACCGGGGACTGGTATTTCACTGGTGACTACCCCACACCGGGAGGTAACAAAGTAGCAAACCAGTCATTTATCAATTATGTTGAAGGCAGGAATGAAAGGGCTTACTGAGTCTCGTGGGTAAACCATGTGATCATGAAGTCTTTCTTGTAGGAAGCGAGATGCCGGTTTATCTTTTCAACATAAATATCCCTCAGGGTTATCATTATACCCGTTTCTTCAACATTTCCGAAATGATGGTTTATAAATGTCCCGAATGTCCGCATAGTGGGCGACAGGTTCATATACGCGTTGATAAGCGGTGGTATGTTCTCTCCAAGTTTCCTCACCTCAGCTGAAAGGATCTTGTAATTATCCTTGTATCTCCATCCTCTGAAAAGTTTTTTCATTTCTCCCTCGTGAATATCAATAAAAGCCGGTTCAATGGGTGTTACAAGGTTATCAGGATCATTGAAATGTTTCCTGAGAAAATAAAGGATCATGTTCCGTGCTTTCTGATTGAAATGGGGGTACATTGTGACTTTCCCAAAAAGATATTTAAGATGGTGATTATTAAGTACTAATGCGCCAAGTCCATCCCACAGGTTGTCAAGGGCATACAGACTTTTTCTTCCTCTTGTCTTCGACTGATAATCAGGATGCACAAAAGAACGGCCAAGCTCCATAAGATGGGGATAGTATTTTGAGAGAAATTTTTTCGAGAAATTGAAGTACGACGATGAAGCAAGCTTCTTAATATCACAATTTATACAATTTTTGGGAGGGAAATAGAACCTGTAACCACCTATGAGCTCTTTCTGTTCGGGATCCCAGACTATCAATTGCTTCTGAGGATCCTCCTTTGCAGTGTCAAATTCATCTATATCGATACTATGGCCTGTACCTCCGCCGGCGTGCCGGAAAGTTATCTCACGTACCCTTCCAACCTCATGCATCAGAACAGGAGAATCATTATTATCAAAAACGTAGACTTCGTTATTCGCATTATTTGTAATACGTAAAAGTCTCTCTTTTGTCAATTCTGCCATTATCTGATCTATAGGCAGCCTTTCAACGACGGGTTCCATCTTTTATTGAATTAAGATGCTGGATGAAAATAGAAAACGGGACGCAAGATAATGTTTTTTTATTTCGCGTGTTATTGCGGGATAAATGATTCAAGTTCATATGACCTTGATTTTACCCAATCAGCCCACTCAATTGGAGTTTTTGAATCATCGAATGTTGTCCACGGAATAGCCCTGCCAAAAACCAGGGTGATCTTCTTCCCTCTCTGCCTGAACATCTCATCCGGGAGATAAAGCATTTCAATATTTGCCCTGATCCCCAAAAGATTCCTTAATCTTGCCAGGTTATAAAAGAATTCTGAATTCCTTCCTGAAAAGAAAGCCGGNNAGAAAGCCGGAACTATATCTCTCTTATGCCTGACAGCTTTGACAATGAAATTCTTCTGCCATTGAAGATCGCAAATAATACCCTTTTTTTTTCTCGAGCATAATCCGGCAGGGAAATAAAGTATCTGACAGTCGGAAGCGTAAGCTTCTTCAAGTACCCGGGCAGCCTCCCTTCCCTGGGCCCCGTGCTTGTTCACAGGAATAAAAATTCCCGAAAGATTCCTGATATTTGTAAGGATATCATTCACAGGGAATTTAATATCATTGAAATGCCTTGAAAGCTCGTACATGAATATCACACCATCGAGCCCTCCAAGCGGATGATTTGAAACAAAAATATGCCGTCCGAAGGAAGGAATATTTTCTTTTCCGATCACATCATACCTGATATTCAGGAAATCAAGTGAAGCTTCAACCAACGCCACATCCTTCAGATGGCCGGATCTCCCAAGGAATTCATTTAACTCGTTTTCATGAATGATCCTTTTAAGATAATTGACCGCAAATGACGGTATCAGCTTGCCAAGCCGGGGATTTTTAGACCTAAGTACTTCTCTGACATCTATTTTGGTAAATCCCTTTTCTGCAGGTTCATCCATCGGTTCTTCTTAATATCGGGTATCAAATTTATACTTTTTTCATCAGCCGCTGAATCACTTTGTTTATTTATATTCCCGGCTCACCGGCTTTGGATCTGCGATGTCTCAGGATGCTTTTTTTCAGCCTGATAAAAGTTATTAACAAAGTTATAAAAAAAGTGGGGTAAAGTGGGGCAAAGTGGATAATTTTTACTTAATTTAGCGTTTTAATTGACAAAAAGGGTTTATGGCCACATTTATTGGCGATTATACGTGCAAGGTGGATGTCAAGGGAAGGATAATCCTTCCTATGGCATTCAAGAAGCAGATGCCTGCTGAAGCACGTGATCAGTTTGTGGTCAGGAAAGACATTTTTGAGAACTGCCTTGTACTCTACTCGATCGAGGATTGGGACAGGCAGCTTGAGAAGATCCGGCGGAGGATAAATCCTTATAACCGAGAGCATAACAAATTCATGAGGAATTTTTTCAAGGGCACGGCTGAACTGACCCTGGATTCCAACAACAGGATGCTTATCCCAAGGAGAATGCTTGATACCATTGGGGCGGACAGAGATGTTGTTCTTGCCGGTCAGGACGGCAGAATAGAAATATGGGCTGCTGATGCTTACGAAAAGATCGATATGCCTGCTGAGGATTTTGCAAACCTGGCAGAGAAGCTGATGGGTGGTACGTTAAACGAGTCTGAAAAATAATGGTTTATCATATACCTGCACTTCTTGATGAAAGCATAAATGGTCTCAACATCCGGCCTGAGGGAATTTATGTTGACGTTACTTTCGGAGGTGGAGGACATTCAGCGGAGATCCTTAAAAGGCTCGATACAGGTAAACTTATTGCTTTCGATCAGGATGAAGATGTTAGGATGAATGTGCCTGATGATAAAAGACTAATCTTTATTGAACAGAACTTCAGGTTTCTTAAAAACAACCTTCTGTTCAATGGGATCAAAGCTATTGATGGACTGATAGCCGATCTGGGAGTCTCCTTCCATCAGTTTGACGAGCCGGCAAGAGGATTTACATTCAGGCTTGATGCTCCGCTTGATATGCGTATGAATAAGAGCAGCAGCCTGACTGCTGCTTCTCTTATAAAAACGATCGATGAATCATTCCTTTCAGATATTTTTTACAGATATGGGGAATTATCAAATTCACGCAAGGTAGCACGGCATATTATCTCCGCCAGGGATGAAAGGCCGATTCTTACTACCGGCGACCTCGTTTCTGCTGTAAGGAATATAGCTCCACGCGGTCAGGAGAATAAGTTCTATGCAAGGATATTTCAGTCTCTCCGGATAATTGTGAATCATGAGATAGATTTCCTCAAAGAAATGCTTCTCCAGGCCCTTGAGATGCTTAACAGGGGCGGAAGGCTGGTCATCATCACATACCACTCACTTGAGGACAGGGTCGTCAAAAACTTCATGCGGACAGGAAACTTTGAAGGGATAGAGAAAAAGGATTTCTATGGCAATCCCGAGAGACCGTTCAGGGTACTGTCGAAGAAAGGAATAGTCCCGGGGCCTGAAGAAATAAAAAAGAATAACAGGGCAAGAAGCGCAAGATTAAGAATAGCTGAAAAGATCTGAACAATGGAAGAGTCGGCAAAAAAGACAAAACAGAAAATGGGGGAAAACAGGTCAGGGAGCTTTATGAAAGAGCTTCTCAGCGGGAGTATGGTGACCGAGAAAATCATTCTCAAAAATCTTTGGTATGTTCTTCTGCTTACTCTTCTTGCAGCGGTCTATATCGGGAACAGATTCCATGCTGAAAAAATTACCCGTGAAACGGCCAGGCTGCAGCGTGAGGTTAAGGAGCTCAGGGCTGAGTCACTGGCTACATCTGCTGACCTGATGTATATAAGCAGGCAGTCGGAAGTATACAAGCTTGTAAAAGAAAGAGGTCTTGATCTGGAAGAGCTGAAGTCCCCTCCTTACAGATTAATTGTAGAAAGAAAATGATTGTATGGCGGTACGCGACGAAATAGTATTGCGCAGTGGTATTATTTATTTCATAATAGCTCTTTTTGCTATTGCTGTACTGGCAATGATCCTGGTTCTCCAGATCGTACAGCACGGCAAATGGTCCTCTATGAGTGAAAAATACGTTTATCAGACCACTGAGATGCCGGCGAACAGGGGAGACATCCTTGCAATGGATGGCAGGTTGCTTGCCAGTTCTGTCCCATACTACACGATCTATATGGATACCCGAAGCACCGGCATGTCCGGAACCACCTGGTCGAACGGAATAGACGGATTATCAGCCGGACTGGAACGTCTGCTCGGAGAAAGGTCTGCTGAAGGATGGAAAGCAGTNNAATTTTCTGATCAAAAGGAGAGTCAGTTATGAGACGCTAAAACAGCTTAAGAAACTCCCGATTTTCAGGGAAGGACAGTTCAAAGGCGGGTTGGTCGCCCAGGCAGAGAACAGGAGGATTCTGCCCAACAGCGAACTGGCAGCACGTACTATCGGATATCTTAACCTCGGAGCTGAAGGTACTGAAGTAGGTATCGAGGGATCTTTTGACAAAGACCTGGCAGGCAGGAATGGAATCGTGGTCAAACAGCGGCTCACTGGCGGTGACTGGATCGATGTTGATGATGCCAGCAGTGTTGAAGCAAGGGATGGCAACGATATAATAACAACAATAGATATAGATCTTCAGGATGTCGCTTCTTCAGCATTAAAAAACCAGCTGAAAAAGCATAATGCCCATCACGGATGTGCAATAGTGATGGAAGTAGCTACCGGCGATATAAGAGCCATTGTAAATCTTGAAGAGGGCGGGGACGGAGATTATCATGAAACTTATAATTACGCTATAGCTGAAAGTACGGAACCGGGATCGACATTTAAGCTGCCGTCTCTTATGGCTGCTCTTGAAGATGGTGTTATTGATACGGGAGATGTCGTAGATACCGGGACTGGAGGCGTAAAATTCTACAATAAGATAATAAGAGATACAAAAGAAGAAGGCTACGGGAAACTTACTGTCAGCCAGGTTTTCGGGCTTTCATCAAACGTTGGTACCTCAAAACTCATTTATGAGCATTATAAAGACAATCCCAGGGATTTCGTGAACAGGCTCTATGCAATGAAGCTGAATGAAAAACTGAATATCCAGCTTAAGGGCGAAGGAGAACCTTTGATAAGATATCCGGGTGATAAACTATGGTCGGGATTATCGTTACCCATGATGTCACATGGCTACGAGGTCCAGCTTACTCCCCTGCAAATTCTTACATTCTATAATGCTGTCGCAAATGACGGCCGTATGATGCGTCCAAGATTCGTTACGGCTGTAATGCGGAACGGACATGTGATTAGGCGCTTTGAGCCGGATGTGATAATCAATTCAATTGCATCCAGGAACACTATCCGGAAAGCAAAGAAAATGATGGAAGGAGTTGTCGAGAAGGGCACAGCAACGAATCTGAAAAACGCGAACTATAAAATTGCAGGTAAGACGGGTACGGCACAGATAGCCAAAGGCAGATCCGGTTACCGTTCGGGAGTGAGAATTTCCTATCAGGCTTCTTTTGTCGGTTATTTCCCTGCCGAAAATCCTCTCTATTCCTGCATAATTGTAGTCAATGCTCCCTCCAACGGCGTTTACTACGGGAATCTTGTCGCCGGTTCGGTATTCAGGGAGATCTCTGATAAGATCTATGCTACGAATTTTTACAGGGACTATAAAAACGCTGAAAATATAACCAGGGATCAATCGGCTCCTGAAGCCGGTAACGGTTACAGACCTGATTTAAACACTGTTCTCCGCAAACTTGATGTAAGGCACATGAAGAATACTAAAAGTGACTGGGTAGCTACCCGCGAAAGCGGCGATACAGTAAGCTTTGCAGGAGTTAATACGATTAAAGGTCTTGTCCCTGATGTAAGGGGTATGACTCTCAGGGATGCAGTATATCTCCTGGAGAATTCAGGTTACAGGGTAAAATACAGCGGAAAGGGTAAAGTACGCAGGCAGTCGCCGGAACATGGAGCCAGATATTTTGAAGGGCAGATAGTTTCTCTAGAAATGAATATGTAGTATGGCCAGTCTTAAAGAATTAATAAGGGGAATAAAGGTGATCAGCTTTGCAGGTGACCCTGAAAAGCCGGTCAGCAGCATTACTTTTGATTCGCGGCAGGTATCCGGAGGCTCACTGTTTATAGCAGTAAGAGGCTCTAAGAATGATGGTCATGACTATATAAGCTCTGCTGTAAGCTCAGGAGCATCTGCAATTATCTGTGAAAAACTGCCGGATAAAACTGATCCCCGCATTTCATGGATCCTGACGGACGATTCTGCCTTAGCCCTGGGGATAGTTGCTTCGAATTATTATAAAAATCCTTCATCATCATTAAAACTTGTAGGTGTTACAGGCACAAATGGAAAGACAACTATAGCAACCCTTCTTTATAAGACTTTTTCCGGTCTTGGTTACAAATGCGGCCTCTTCTCAACAGTCTGCAATTACGTGATCGACAGGGAACTGCCGGCTACGCACACCACTCCTGATCCTGTTCAGCTGAACAGGGTAATGTCAGAGATGGTCAGCGCCGGTTGTGACTATGCCTTTATGGAGGTCAGCTCTCATGCTGTCGATCAGCAGCGGATCGCAGGACTGAGGTTTGCAGGTGGCATCTTCACTAACCTGACTCATGACCATCTCGATTATCATAAGACTTTTGACAGGTACCTGGCGGCAAAGAAAATGTTCTTCGATCAGTTGCCTGAAAATGCATTTGCCCTTGTTAATACCGATGACAGGAATGGCAAGGTGATGCTGCAGAACTGCAAAGCCAGGCCCTTCACTTTTTCGGTAAGAGGTCCTGCTGATTTCCGCTGCGGGATAATTGAACAGACTTTTGACGGGATGGGATTAAAGATCATGGGGGAGGAAGTATGGACAAGATTCATTGGCGACTATAACGCTTCCAACCTTCTGGCAGTTTACGCGGCTTCAGAGCTTCTTGGTGCAAAACGAAAAGAAATACTCACAGCGATGAGCGATCTCCACCCGGTAGCCGGCCGTCTTGAGGTCATAAGATCATCCGGTATAACAGGCATAGTTGATTATGCCCATACTCCTGACGCCCTTATAAATGTATTGGATACACTTAATAAGATAAGGGAAGGAAATATTCAGCTTATCACTGTTGTGGGGGCCGGCGGTGACCGTGATAAGACGAAGAGGCCAAAAATGGCTTCTATTTCGGCGGAGAGAAGTACAAAGCTGATCCTTACTTCTGATAATCCCAGAACAGAAGATCCGGAAAAGATCCTGGATGATATGGAAGCAGGTATTACTCCGGAACTTAAGAGCAGGACACTCAGGATATGCGACAGGAGGGAGGCAATAAGAACAGCTGTGATGCTTGCTTTAAAGGGCGACGTAATACTGGTTGCCGGCAAAGGACATGAACCTTACCAGGAGGTAATGGGAGTAAGGCATCATTTTGATGACAGGGAAGAACTTAGAAAAGCTTTATCAGAAAAAAAATTTTAGTAAATGCTGCACTATCTGTTTGATTATCTCGATAAACTGAATGTCCCCGGGGCAGGAGTGTTCAATTATATCTCCTTCAGGTCAGCTGCAGCTGTCATTACATCCCTTATCATTTCGATGCTGATAGGGAAAAAGATAATCTACCTCTTGCAGAAGAAGCAGGTGGGAGAGGTAGTCAGAGATCTCGGACTTGCAGAACAATACCAGAAAAAAGGCACACCTTCAATGGGCGGCGTTATAATTCTTGCATCAATAATAATCCCGGTGCTTCTTTTTGCCAGACTCAATAATATTTATGTCCTTCTGATGCTGCTCACTACTGTCTGGCTTGGTCTTATAGGATTTGTAGATGATTATATAAAGATCTTTAAGAAGAATAAGGAAGGACTTGCAGCCCGATTTAAAATTGCAGGACAGATCGTGCTGGGTCTTATCATAGGGCTGGCGCTGTTCCTTTGTGATGATGTCATGACTGTGGAGAAGGTGAGTATTTCTGATCTTAGCATGCGCGAGAAGATTGAGATGCTCGATCCTGAAGCCCCGGTTTTTGACCAGGAGCAGATATCAATAGAAAAAAAATCAACAAAAACTACAATACCGTTTGTCAAGAACAATGAGTTCGACTATTCATGGCTTGTGGCTTTTATAAGTGAAGATCACCGGCAGCCAATGACATGGCTGGTGTTTGTGGCTATTGTGATTTTCATTCTGACAGCTGTATCGAACGGAGCAAATCTGACTGATGGACTTGATGGTCTTGCTACAGGTGTATCGGCTATTATAGGTACTGCACTTGGCATACTGGCTTATGTTTCAAGTAACGTAATCTATTCCGATTACCTGAATATTATGTTCATACCGCACTCCGAAGAGCTTGTAATTTATGCTGCATCGTTCATCGGAGCAACTGTAGGATTCCTCTGGTACAATTCTTATCCGGCACAGGTTTTCATGGGTGACACCGGATCACTTGCACTTGGCGGGATAATAGCAGTCTTTGCAATCATTATAAGGAAGGAACTTCTGATCCCGGTACTGTGCGGGATATTCCTTGCAGAAAATCTTTCCGTGGTACTTCAGATCGCATGGTTCAAACGAACCAAAAGAAAATATGGAGCGGGTCGCCGGATTTTCCTGATGGCCCCGTTGCATCATCATTATCAGAAAAAAGGATATCCCGAACCGAAAATAGTGACGAGGTTCTGGATAATAGCATTAATACTTGCAGTGATAAGCATTGTCACGCTTAAGATCAGATAGTTGAATGAAGAAGAAGATCGTAATACTGGGAGCAGGAGAGAGTGGTACAGGATCAGCAGTTCTGGCAAAGAAGCAGGGTTTTGATGTCTTTGTATCCGACAAGGGGCAGATAAAGGAGAAGTACAAAAAGTTGCTTGAGGATCATCTGGTCAGATGGGAGGAAGGCAATCATACGGAATCAAAGATATTTAAGGCTGATGAGATCATCAAAAGTCCGGGTATCAGGGAAGACGAGCCGCTGATAATCAGGCTGCGGGAGAAAGGTATACCCGTCATCTCAGAAATTGAATTTGCGGGCCGGTATGCCCGGGGGATGAAGATCTGTGTTACCGGAAGCAACGGCAAGACAACAGTTACCAACCTTATTTATCATATACTGCAAAAAGCCGGCAAAGATGTTGCAATGACAGGTAACGTGGGTAACAGCTTCGCCCTCTCGGTGGCTGAAGGATCTCATGATTATTATGTTATAGAACTAAGCAGTTTCCAGCTTGACGGGATGTATGACTTCAAGGCTGATATTGCTGTCCTGATGAATATAACTCCTGACCATCTTGACCGCTACGATCATGAATTTCAGAATTATATCGATTCGAAGTTCAGGATCACCCGGAACCAGACAGAATCGGATTATCTGATTTATTGGGCGAATGATCCGGTAATAGCTGCCGAACTGTCACGAAAAAAATACGGGATGACCCTCCTCCCTTTTTCCGATACAATTACGGAAAATATGGCAGCATATATTGAAAAAAACGAATTAATAATTGATTACCCAAATAAAATTAACCTTATGACCATTCACGAATTGGCCTTAAAAGGCCGCCACAACACCTATAACTCAATGGCAGCAGCTATTGCGGGTAAGGTACTGAACATTCGCAAAGATGTTATAAGAGAAAGCCTGGCTGATTTCCAGGGAGTCGAACATCGTCTTGAACCAGTTATCAAAGTCAGCGGGATCAGTTTTATCAACGACTCGAAAGCAACCAATGTGAACTCAACCTGGTATGCTCTGGAATGCATGGAGACTCCTGTTGTGTGGATAGTTGGGGGCATAGATAAAGGTAATGATTATTCAGAGCTTTTTCCTGTGGTCAGACAGAAAGTAAAGGCTGTGGTTTGTCTGGGAAAAGATAACAGGAAGATCATCGAGGCTTTCAGGGATAAGGTTCCCACAATTATTGAGACAAACTCGATGGAAGAAGCGGTGAGGTCATCATATTATCTCGCAAAAAAAGGAGAAACTGTCCTGCTATCGCCTGCATGTGCAAGTTTCGACCTGTTCAACAATTATGAGGACAGAGGACGTCAGTTCAAATCAGCGGTAAGAAATCTTTAATAATAACAGAGATGCAGCAGGGTTGGCTAACAAAGACTTTTAAAGGGGACAGAGCTATCTGGGGCCTTGTTGTCCTTTTCATGGTCTATTCCCTGCTTGCGGTTTATAGTTCATCAGTTAATGTAGCTTTCAGGAGCTATGGCGGAAATACTACATATTTTCTCAGAAGTCAGTTCTTTATGCTTCTGCTGAGTCTTGTAATAATCGTAATCGTTCATTATCTGCCATACAGGATCTATTCATCACTGGCGGGACTATTGCTTATTATATCAGCAGGTCTGCTTGTTATGACTCTTGTTTTCGGGGCCAGGGTTAATGAAGCGACAAGATGGCTTGTTATCCCCGGCACCGGTTTCAGACTTCAGACTTCGGATGTCGCCAAAGTGGCACTCGTAATATATCTGGCCCGAACTCTCTCAAGATACCAGGGAGAACTGAATGATTTTATGCTTGTAACAAAGTACTTCATGATTCCTGTAGCTGTAATATGTACCCTGATATTACCTGAGAATCTGTCAACTGCTGTCCTGGTTTTCGTAGTAAGCATGATAGTCCTTTTTATTGGAAGGGTACCCTTTAAATTCCTTGCAGCCTATGCAGGACTGGCTGTTGCGGGAATAATACTTTTTGCTGTCCTGCTGTCAGTATTCACAAAGGATAACAGGGTGGAAGTGTGGAAGAACAGGATTGAGAACCATTTTTCGGGAGAGGGAAGCGAGGACAGTGATTTTCAGTCGAACCAGGCCAAAATAGCAATATCGACGGGCGGATTATTCGGCAAAGCTCCTGGACATAGCACACAACGTAACATGCTGCCGCAATCAAATTCTGACTTTATTTTCGCCATAATAATTGAAGAATATGGGTTATTTCTTGGTGCAGTACCTCTTATACTTGCATACATGATATTGTTCTTCAGGGGTATCGCAATAGCAAAGAAGTGCGATACTGCGTTCCCTGCTTTTCTGGTACTGGGACTGATAATAATGATCGTTGTTCAGGCGATGGTCAACATGATGGTTGCGGTTGGATTATTGCCTGTGACCGGTCAGACACTTCCGATGGTAAGCTGGGGCAGGACCTCAGTACTGATGATGAGTTTTTCAATCGGAGCAGTTTTAAGTGTCAGCAGGGTTGTTAATGCAAGGATAAAAAAGGAAGAACTGCCTGAAGAGGAATTAACAGACGAAGGAGAGAAGATCTATGAACCGGCAAAAGCATAGACGGATAATTATAAGCGGAGGCGGGACCGGGGGTCATGTGTTCCCGGCAATTTCAATTGCCAATGCCCTGAAAAGGATTGACCAGGACACTGAGATACTTTTTGTCGGTGCGGAGGACAGGATGGAAATGAAAATGGTCCCGGAGGCTGGATACAGGATAAAAGGACTGCCGGTGGCAGGATTCCGGAGAGGATTGAATTTCAGGAATATATCAGTTATTATAAAGCTGTTTAAGAGCCTGATGCTGGCAGGGAAGATCATAAAAGAATTCAAACCCGATGTGGCAGTCGGGGTAGGGGGATATGCAAGCGGACCCGTACTTTGGAAGGCCGCACGGATGAAGATACCCACGCTTATCCAGGAACAGAACAGTTATGCCGGAGTAACAAACAGAATATTAGCAAAAAAGGCATCAACAATATGCGTTGCCTATGAGGGGATGGAAAAATACTTCCCGGTGGAGAAGATAATCAAGACCGGAAATCCTGTACGTCAGAATTACGAGAATCTTGAGAATCTTCGCAGTGAAGCCCTGGCATTTTTCAGACTCAGCAACAGCTCACCGGTGATCCTTATACTGGGAGGTTCACTTGGAGCGGGTTCAATTAATAATAGCCTTGCCGGGAACCTTGATAAGATGATCAGCTCAGGCTGTCAATGGCTCTGGCAGACAGGTACGGATTACTATGATAAAGTAAATGCGATGGTTTCACTGTCTTCTGGAAAGAGCATTTCTGTGCACGATTTCATTAACAGGATGGATTATGCATATGCAGCAGCTGATATTATCGTTTCAAGAGCCGGGGCCGGAACAATCTCCGAATTGTGCCTCGTCGGTAAACCCGTTATCCTCGTCCCTTCACAGAACGTTGCAGAGGATCATCAGACAAAGAATGCTCTTGCGCTCACATATAAGAATGCTGCGATGCTTGTTCGTGATGATGATGCAGAAAAACATCTTGTCGATACTGTTATCAGTCTTGTTTCAAATGATGACGACAGGAAATTCCTTTCGTCGAACATAAAGCAGATGGCTGAGAAGGATGCAGATGTCAGAATTGCAAAGGAAGTCATTAAACTGACAGGGAAATGACAGAGTTCATCAATAAGAAAGGGGTTTATTTCATAGGTATCGGAGGTATCGGCATGAGTGCCCTTGCATTATATTTTATCGGTAAAAAATATGCTGTTGCCGGATATGACAGAACCCCGACGAGAATAACACAAAAACTTGAAGAGGCCGGATGCAATATCACTTTTAATGATGACATCAGTACCATACCTGCCCGATTCAGGGAGATAAAGGATAAGGAGGATTATTTGATTGTATTTACTCCGGCAATCCCGGCTGATAACAGGATATTATCATTTTTCTGCAATAATGGGTACAATCTCAGAAAAAGATCGGAAGTGCTTGGAGAGATCTCTTCAGAAACAAATACAATAGCCGTTGCCGGTACACATGGCAAAACTACCGTTTCAACAATGACTGCTCATCTGCTCAAGCAATCGCATGTTGATTGCAACGCCTTCCTCGGAGGTATTTCCAAAAATTATGATTCCAATCTTATTACAGGAAACAGCAGGTACACCATAATGGAGGCCGATGAGTACGATCGCTCTTTTCACCGTTTATTCCCCCAGATTGCGGTCATTACAGCAATTGATCCTGATCATCTTGAAATATACGGTAACCATGAGACGATGATCAGGGCATATAATGAATTCGGACGTAAGATACGGCAGGGAGGTACTCTGGTATGTAAATACCGGATAAGGGACCAGATTTCAGCTCCTGAAGGAGTCAGATTCCTTACTTACGGAAATGAGCCTCAGGCTGATTTCTCGTATTCCGGAGTGGAACATTCAGACAAGGGATACAGGTTCGATATTAAGATCCCGGGAGGATTGCTGAAGGATCTTCAGTATACATTTCCGGGTATAATCAATATAGAAAATCTTACTGCTGCTGTGGCTGTTGCCACTCTTTGCGGCGTCACAGAAAATGAAATAAGGAAAGCAATTATCTCATTCCAGGGTGTTAAGAGGCGTTTTGATATAAGGATAAATACTCCCCGTCTGGCATATGTTGATGATTATGCACATCATCCTGAAGAGATAAAAGCCTGTATACTGTCACTGAAAGAGTATTTCGGTAACAGAAAGATCACCGCCATTTTCCAGCCTCATCTCTTTACGCGGACACGCGATCATGCTGATGGTTTTGCGGACATCCTCGACAAGCTTGATGAAGTGATCCTTCTGCCAGTCTATCCTGCAAGGGAAACAGCTATTCCTGGTGTTTCATCTGAGATGATATTTGAACGGATGAAAAACATGAATAAGAAACTTCTTTCAATGGATGATATTCCAGGGGTTCTGGACCCGGAGAAGATCGATGTCCTTGTTACAATAGGAGCCGGAAATATCGACACCCTTGTTGAACCAATTGAAATGAAACTCAGAAAGGGAGGCGGCAGATGGTGAAGTTAGTCAGGATATTGCTTATCATACCAGTATTATATCTTGCTGTAATACCATTTGTCCTGGCATCGCTAACCAATTCAAAGCCGTGCAGCAGGGTTATTATTCATATAACAGATTCTGCTGATTATCATTTTGTTACCAGGAGACAATTATTGAATCTCGTCTATGGCGACAATAACAGGATCCTTGGGAGTCCTGTTAAAAGCATACCGGTTTCTGAGATAGAGGAAAGGATACAGCGCTTAAGAGAATTAAAAATTGCAGAGGTATACCTGGCTATAGACGGATCGCTTCATGTCTATACAGACCAGAGGAATCCTGTAATGAGGGTACTTCCTGATGAAGGCGGCGACTTTTTTATCGATGAGGAAGGATGCACTTTCCGAAAGAGAAACCTGTATACACCCAGGCTTCATATAGTAGGCGGTAACGTGGATATTACACCTGCGATGCTCAACGGCGTGAGTGTTCTTGATACAGGTTTTAAGGATATAGTCCTCAGGGATGTTTTTCATTTTGTCCAATATATAAACAGTAATCCTTTCTGGTCGGCCCAGATCGATCAGATCTATATCGACAGCAGGGAAGAAATTGATCTTTTCCCCAGGGTTGGGAATCATCTTATTCATCTGGGCACCGCAGAGAATTATGAAGGCAAGCTTAGGAATCTGGAAGCTTTCTATGAAAAGATCCTGCCTGAAGCCGGATGGAACAAATATTCATCGATAAACCTTGAATTCAGGGATCAGATAGTATGTAAAAGAAGACAGTAAAAACCATATTCAAATGAGCAGCAAAGAACAGTACGTAGCAGCAATCGACATCGGTACCACGAAGATCGTGGCAATTGTCGGCAGAAAAAATGAGAATGGCAAAATTGAGATTCTCGGATTAAGCAAAGCTCTCTCGAAAGGAGTGAAGAGAGGTGTGGTAATGAATATTGAAGAGACAGTAAACGCTATCCAGACAACCGTTGAGGATGTCCAGAAAAGATCAGGAATAATGTTCTCCGAGGTGTTCGTCGGTATTGCAGGACAGCATATAAAAAGTATGAAGAACCGCGGTTACATACTCCGCGATTCTTATGAGGATGAAATAAGGAAGGAAGAGGTCTTCAGGCTCATCGAGGATATGCACAAGATACATATCGATATCGGTGAGGAGATAATACATGTAATACCACAGAACTTCATAGTTGATAATGAGACCGGGGTGAAGAGCCCGATCGGTATGTGCGGCAGGCGGCTTGAAGCCAATTTTCACATAGTAATTGGTCAGGTGGCAGCTGCCAAGAACATTGAGAAATGCATAAGAAAAGTCAATCTCTCCGTGAAGGATATGATACTTGAACCGCTTGCTTCATCAGATGCAGTGCTTACTGATGATGAGAAAGAAGCAGGTGTTGCCCTGGTGGATATCGGAGGAGGCACCACCGACCTGGCGGTTTACTACGACAATATCATACGCCACACAGCTGTCATTCCCCTGGGAGGTAATGTGGTTACAAAGGATATCAAGGAAGGCTGTGCCATACTGCAGCGTCATGCTGAGCAGCTGAAGATACAATATGGATCAGCACTCGGAGACATCGCCCCCGAAGATAAGGTTGTTTCCATTCCGGGTATAAGCGGAAGGGAGCCTAAAGAGATCTCGTTCAGAAGCCTGGCTTATATAATTCAGTCAAGGATGGAAGAGATAATCGATTTTGTGAATTTTGAGATCCAGAACTCGGGTTATGCTGATAAGCTTGCAGCAGGAGTTGTGATCACCGGCGGTGGAGCAATGCTGAAGCACCTTCCTCAACTCATGAAATTTAAAACCGCTATGGATGTAAGGATAGGGCTTCCTAACGAACATCTGACCGGTGTGGGAAGGGACGAGATAAACCAGCCTATGTATGCCACGGCAGTCGGATTAGTAATGCGTGGTTTTGAATACCTCGAGATGTATAAGAAGTCCTTCAGCGCAGGGAGGAAGGAAGTATATGTTACTCCTCCGGTAAGGGAACGTATTGACCATGATGAAGCAGAACCAAAGGAAACTGAGGAACAATATCAGCCTGAGCCCAAAACCTCTCTTACTGAAAAGATCAAGATAATGATGATGAAGATGTTTGAGGTTGAAGATCAGCCTATTAACTAGTGATCAGAATATGGTTCTTTTACTGTTGATAAGTACTGTCGATAAACACTAAAACTTAACAAAATGTCTGACGATATAATGAACTTTGATCTGCCTGTAGAAAGATCTTCTATTATTAAAGTCCTCGGGATTGGCGGCGGAGGTACAAATGCCGTAAATCATATGTTCGAAAAGGGGATAAGGGATGTGAACTTCATAGTCTGCAACACCGATCATCAGTCTCTTGTAACAAGTCCTGTACCTGTCAAGGTCCAGATCGGAGAATCGCTTACGGAAGGTATGGGAGCCGGAAGCCAGCCTGAGAAGGGGAAGAAAGCTGCTCTTGAAAATATTGATGCAGTGATGAACGCCCTTGCCGGTAATACAAGAATGGTATTCATTACCACGGGTATGGGGGGAGGTACCGGGACAGGTGCTATACCGGTTATTGCCAGAGCCTGCAAGGAGGCAGGATTACTTACAATTGCTGTGGTAACAATTCCTTTTAAATCTGAAGGGAAGGTCAGGATAAGATATGCAATAGATGGTATCACGGAACTTAAAGACCATGTCGATTCTCTTCTTGTAATAAATAACGAGAAACTCAGGGAGATATATGGCAATCAGGGTGTCTCAACAGCTTTTGCAAAAGCCGATGACGTTCTGACTACAGCTGTCAAAGGTATCGCTGAGATTATCACTGTGACTGGGTATATCAATGTGGATTTTGCGGATGTCGAGACAGTGATGAAAGACTCAGGTGTGGCTATAATGGGAATGGGGATGGCAAAGGGTGAGAACAGGGCAATAAATGCTATTGAAAATGCGCTGGCCTCTCCTCTTCTCAATTCAAATGACATTACCGGGGCAAAGAGCATCCTTATTAATATTTCGTCAGGGAAAGGTGAGTACGAGCTGACAATGGATGAACTTGGTGAGATAACTGATTATATGTATGAAGCTGCCTCTGAAGATGCGTTGATAATTAGAGGATTATCGCAGGATGAATCACTCGGTGAAAATATCAGCGTGATAGTTATTGCAACCGGATTTGAAGCTAATTCTATATTTCAGCCTTACAAGCCCAGGAAAGCAACAAAAGTTGAACTGCTGCAGGAAAATACCGCAATTCCTGAGTCATTGAGCAGGCCGGAGAAAGAGGATGGTTTCACTGTTCTCAGGAAAGGGCGCAAATCGATAATTACCGATCTTGAGGAAGAAATGCAGGGAGTGATAGATTTTAATCTGGTAAACAGCGAGACCACCAATATGACACATAACAAGGACGATAATTCTGAAGATGACGAGAAGATTAAATCAGAAGCTACTCTCCGGAAGGTCAAACACATGCAGAAGATATTGCAGAAAGAGGGATTGTCAAATAAAACAATGAAAGAGAACATTGATACTTTTGAAGATGTGCCCGCATATATAAGAAGGAATATGTCACTTGGCAATCCTGAAAAAACATCTGAAAGCAAATTATCAAAATTCACTCTTACCTCTGATGATGAAGAGGGTCCCGTGCTGAGAGAGAATAATGCTTATCTGAACGACAACGTGGATTAAGCACATGTTTTTTTTACTGTCTGAGTTTACGGGGACACTCCATGAGACGTCCCCGCTTGTTTATTATTCCTATATTTGCGATGATGAAAAGAAATCTGTCAATACTGACCCTTCTTTTTTTATCTGTGGTACTGACGGCACAATCTGAAGAAAAGGCAAAACCCAGAACCATAAGACAGTGGAATTTATCCGGCGATTTCATCGATGAGGTGACTATCCCTTTTGACACTGTTTTCTCATTGTTCCATCGTTTCAGACTGGCTGATAAGTACTCCTCCTTAAACGCTACACTTGGTAATTATGGCTTGCCCTTCTACCAGATCAACTTCTTTCACCGTGTTACGGATCCTGATAAATTCCTTTATAGTGGGTATTATCCTTTTATGTATGTCCCCGAAAAAGCTGTCTTTATGAACACCCAGGTGCCGTTCTCAGAAATGGTCTGGACCTATGGAGCACCAAGGGAGACGGCGGAACAGACCTTCAGGGTGCGCCATTCGCAAAACGTTAACAGATACCTGAACTTCGGACTTGTTTTTGATGTGATCTATAATCTTGGTCAGTATAACCATCAGAAAACCGATAATAAAACTTTTACATTTTACGGTTCCTACACAGGGCAGAAATATAAAGCTTATTTCTCGACAGGAGTTAATAATCTGAACATTGCAGAAAATGGAGGAATAATTGATAAGGACCAGCTTGAACTTTATGAAACACGTGAAGTACCTGTCAATCTGGGTTCTCTTAATTCATCAAAGAGCATACTGAAAAACCGTAACCTGCTTTTAGTACAGAGGTACAGAATAGGAGGGGAACAATCAGCAAAGGATTCATTAAAAAGTAAAACTTCAGGGCTCGCTGGTCTCAGCGGAACCTTTTCACATATCCTTACCTGGGAGACTAACAGAAGAACATATACCGATAAAGCGCCCGGATCAGGATTTTACGACACAGCGTTTATAAATTCTTCGTGGACAAGAGATTCTCTTTCATCACGGATGCTGAAGAACACAATCCGTTTTGACTTTATGACAGATGAATCAAAAAAACTGAGACTTGGAATAGGCGTTGGTTTACGAAATGAGCTTATCAGATACAGCCAGATAATACCATCGCATGACATTAATTTTGCTGACACTGCAGCATGGAACCGTAATAACAATGTGCTTACTGGGAGGATATTCAATGATATCGGAGAAAGATTCAGCTGGATAGCAACAGGCGAATTCTTTCTGACGGGCTTCAGAGCAGGCGATTTCAGCCTTAAAGGAGATATCACAAAAAAATTCAGCTTTGAAAAAGGCACTGCTTCATGGGTAATATCAGGTTCGATTACAAACACCCAACCTTCTTTCTGGTTTGAGAACTGGGGAAGCAACAATTTTGAATGGCACAATAATTTAAAGAAAGAGTTCAGGATAGATGTAGGTACAACATTTTCCTATCCGGTCAGAAAAGCAGAGCTTAAATTTAATTATGCGATAATCGATAATTATACTGCTTTTAATACACTTTCTGTGCCGGATCAGCACCAGGGCGGTCTATCGGCAGCTTCACTTAATGTAAAAAAGGAGATACAGGCCTGGAAATTTCACCTTGCAGCGGATATTCTTGTTCAGAAAAGCAGCAACTCAGAAATCCTTGACCTTCCCCTTTTCACAACAAAATCGTCATTTTTCTTCGAACATCTTTTCAGGTTCAAAGAAACGAACGGAGAGCTCAATACACAATTAGGGATTGACGTGTTATACCATACATATTATTATCCTTATGAATATATGCCTTCTACCGGCAGGTTCTACAGGCAGGACAGGATTAAAACAGGGAATTATCCTTTCATTGATGTATTTCTAAACCTTAAGCTGAAAAGGACAAGGATCTTCATTATGTTTGACCATCTGAATTCCGGATATATGGGATATGATTATTTTATGATCCCTTCTTATCCAATGAATGCCAGGATGTTAAGATACGGTATTGCCTGGACTTTCTATAATTAGAAAAATTGTATTATTTTTGCACCGCTTTTTAAATGATGTGTAACTAAAATGAAAGGTGTTGGCAAAAAAGCATTTTATTTTTTTCATTCTGCTGATCATTCTGTTATCATGTGTCAGAAAGTCTGATACTTCTTCCATTCCAGTAAGACATGCTCCGGTTTCATTTGATCTCGACTCAATAATATCGAGAGGGAGGCTGATAGCAGTGTCGGATTATAATTCAACGAATTATTTCATTTACAAGGGAGAACCGATGGGATTCCATTTTGAACTGTTAAAGAACTTCACAGAGTATCTTGGAATCGATCTGGAAATAATAAAAGAGAATGATCTTGAGAATGCATTCGGATTATTGAATTCAGGAGAGGCTGATGTAATTGCGATAGGGTTAACTGTCAGCTCTTCGAGGAAAAAGGATATTCTTTTTACAGATCCGATATTTGAAACGAGGCAGGTACTTATTCAGAGGAGACCCCATAACTGGCGTTCGATGACGATGGATATGCTGGACAGGAAACTTGTAAGGAACCAGCTGGATTTAGCAGGCAAGACTGTATATGTCCAGAAGCTCTCATCTCATGCTGAACGACTTAAAACCCTTGCAGAAGAGATAGGAGATTCGATAAGGATAATTGAAGTGCCCTTTGATTCAGAGGACCTTATCAGGAATGTAGCTCATGGTGAAATAGAATATACGGTATGTGATGAGAACATTGCCACAGTGAATTCAAACTATTATCCTGATATTGATGTAAATACACCAATTAGTTTTCCTCAGAATATTGCCTGGGGCGTAAGACAGAATAATTCCGTAAAGCTGCTGGCTGAGCTTAACAGCTGGTTAAATACTTACAGGAAAACAAGATCGTTTGCCTTGTTATATACGAAGTATTTTCAGAATTCCAGGTCAAGTCTGATAGTCAGAAGTGATTATTACACATCACTGACTGGAAAGATATCTAAGTACGATGATCTTATTAAATCTGCAAGTGAGAAGATCGGGTGGGACTGGCGTTTGCTGGCTTCATTGATATACCAGGAGTCGAGATTTAATCCACTTGTCAGATCACGTGCCGGAGCCTATGGCCTTATGCAGATAATGCCGGTTACCGGGAAGCATTTCGGAATTGATATTACAGCTTCGCCATCAAACAATGTGAAGGCAGGCGTAATGTACATCAACTGGCTTCGCGCACTTTTCGAAACCAAGGTCAGCGATCCTGATGAAAGGCTTAAATTTGTACTTGCATCGTATAATGCGGGGCCGGGACATATCCTGGATGCTATGAGGCTTGCTGAAAAAAATGGTATGGACCCGGAAAAATGGGACGGGAATGTGTCATACTGGCTTCAGAAGAAATCGGATCCTGTTTATTACCGTGATGCTGATGTTAAAAGCGGATATTTCAGAGGGACCGAGTCAGTCAATTTCGTAAGTGAGATCCTTGAGCGCTTCGAACACTATAAAAATATGATCCCGGAAGAAGAACCCATTGGCCTGACCGCAGAATCAGGTGCAGATCTTCAATTGAGTAACTCACTCATTTTAAATCCTTAACTGAATCAGCTTTTAGTTTTTAACCACGGATTAAAGGCTAATCATCAATCGTACCTTATCGCTTTTACGGGGGTTATTCTGCTGATGAGTTTAGACGGGACCAGGAGCATAATGATTATTGCAGCCATCGTTCCGGCATTAAGAAGGATTATATGGATCATGCTGAGGTTAATTGGAACTGTTTTAATGTAATAGGAAGAGGGATCAAGGGTTACAAGCCCGGTTTTCAACTGCAGCAAGGCAAGCCCCACTCCAATGAGATTGCCCCACAGAAGAGCTTTTCCGATAAGATAAGCGGCCTGGTAGAGAAAGATCCTCCTTATTGTAATATCTTCTGATCCGAGGGCTTTAAGGATTCCTATCATATTGGTTTTTTCAAGGATCAGTATAAGTAACCCGGAGATCATATTGACTCCCGCCACGACAAGCATCAGGGTTATTATAACGATAACATTAAGATCCTGAAAATTAAGCCAGTCGAATATCTGAGGGTATTTCTCCCGGATATTGGTAACTTTGAACTTCTCCTCATCCGGGAGGATCTGGTAACCGACTGCGTCCCTGACCAAAGCAGTTATCNNAAAGCAGTTATCTGATCAAGCCTGTCGAAATCATCAATGAAGATCTCAAATCCGCTTACCTGATCTTCATCCCAGTTATTAAGTCTTTTGATATGACCGATATCGCAGAAGACATACATTTTGTCGAACTCCTCAAGGCTTGTCTCATAGATGCCGCTTACTGTGAATTTTCTCATTCTGGGCGGGTCCTGCACGAAATGCATAGCGAATGAATCACCGATACGGAGCTTGAGCATATCGGATATTTTCTTAGAAATGATCACCTTGTCGGTCCGTGCACTGTCGGTAACGGTAAATATTTCACCTTCAACAATATTGCTTCTGAAATAGCTCCAGTCGAAATCGCTTCCGACACCCTTGAGGACAACACCCTGTATATCTTCACCGGTTTTGATTATACCCGCTTTTGTAGCAAATACCTGGATATGCGATATGCCCGGTATCTTTTCAATCTTGGGAATGAATTCCTGTCCCTGATGTATAGGGGCTGTTTCAAAAGATATGTTTGAATCAAAATTTACAATCTGGATATTTGATCCGAAGCCGACAACTTTTTCCCTTATCTGTTTCTTAAAACCTGTGAGAATGGCGACAGCAATGATCATAACCGCGATTCCCAGAGATATCCCGATGATTGCTATTACATTTATCGGCCTTGAGAAAGATGTCCCTTCTCTTCTGCCCCTGATAAGACGTTCCGCTATGAAGTATGGTAAATTCATCAAGTGTTATCGGATTCAAAATTAATAATTTCTCAATCTTTGTTACAGCCGGGCACTGAGAATAAAAAATATTAGTTTTACAGAAAAATATCTGGCTGATGACGCAATTATTGAAGTTGTTCCTGTTATTAGTCCTGGCACAAAATTGTCAGCGAGATGACATATCTCCGGTTCCCGGGGCAGCCCGCTATGACCAGTATGAAGGTTTAATAAAGGATAAATCAATTGCTATTGCAACAAACCAGACCTCGATGATTGGTGATATACACCTACTTGATTACTTAATCAAAAACGGAGTCGATATTAAAAGGATCATGAATGTTTATGTACCTGAACACGGGTTCCGGGGTACTGCGAGTGACGGTGAGTTTATTGAAAACGGGAGGGATGCTAAAACAGGGGTTCCTATAATCAGTCTCTATGGGAACCATAAAAAACCTGCCGCTGACGATCTTAAGGATGTAGATGCCGTACTGTTTGATATTCAGGAAGTGGGAGCAAGGTTTTATACATATATTTCCACTCTTCATTATATTATGGAAGCCTGCGCAGAGAATAAAGTAAAATGTATTATTCTCGACAGGCCGAACCCTAACGGATTCTATGTTGACGGGAACATACTTGATACTGCTTTCAGTTCTTTTGTCGGAATGCATCCTGTGCCTGTTGTTCACGGGATGACAGTAGGCGAGTATGGTATGATGATAAACGGTGAGGGATGGCTTGCTGGTGGCATTAAATGTGATCTGACAGTCATTAAATGTCTGAATTACGATCATTCCGTGCTGTATGAGTTACCGGTGAGGCCTTCACCCAATCTTCCGAACCAGACATCAGTCTGTCTTTATCCTTCACTCTGTTTTTTTGAAGGGACAAATATCTCTGTCGGCCGGGGCACATCATTTCCCTTCCAGGTATATGGATCACCTCTTCTTCCGGATAAGGGTTTCAGCTTTACCCCGGAGAGCGTTCCCGGTGCTGTAAATCCACCACTACTTGGCATAAAATGTTATGGTAAGGATCTGCGCAATGCCATCAAAGAAAAACTGGTTCCCTATCCGGCACTTAACCTTACCTGGCTGATTGATGCTTATAATGATTATCCTCAGAAAGACAGGTTCTTCACTTCTTATTTTGATGTTCTGGCTGGCGGGCCAACACTTCGGGAACAGATACAGAAAGGAATGTCATCTGATGAGATAAGGGCAACATGGCAGCCGGGACTGAAGAGATTCAGTAGGGTGAGAGAGAAATATTTGCTTTACAAATAGTCTAAGAGTCTGATAGTCTCAGAGTCGGCCGGGGTAAACCTTTAATGCTTCAGCTATTGTTTCAATTGCATTTTTAAGATCGTTAATATTCAGAACATAGGCGATCCTTACTTCATTTTTACCCAGTCCGGGTGTAACATAAAAGCCTGAAGCCGGTGCTACCATAACAGTTTGCTTCTTATATTCAAATTCTTCCAGTATCCACTGTGCAAAGTTATCGGCATCGTCGACAGGCAGCTTTACTACTGTATAGAATGCACCTTTTGGTTTTGGGCAGTACACTCCCGGGATCTTATTCAAAGCTTCAACCATAAAGTCACGCCGTGCAGTATATTCTTCATTCACCTCCCTGAAATATCCGGGAGGAGTATCGATTGATGCTTCACCTGCAATCTGGCCCAGCCCCGGAGGTGAAAGTCTTGCCTGCGCAAATTTCAGCGCAGTCGAAATGACATCCTTATTCCTGGTTACCAGAGCCCCGATCCTTACACCGCATTCACTGTACCGTTTCGATACTGAGTCGATCATAATCAGGTTATTATCAATACCTTCAAGTTTCATTGGTGAAAAAAATGAGGTACCGTCATAGCAGAATTCCCTGTATGCTTCATCGGAGAACAGGTATAGATCATACTTAATTACAATTTCGCGCAGTTTCCGGAATTCCTCCTCAGAATACAGATACCCTGTAGGATTATTGGGGCTGCAAACTATGATACCCCTGGTTTTTGACGTGATCTTCTTCTCGATTTCTTCAATAGGAGGTAAGGCAAAATCATTTTCGATAGAGGAAGTGACAGGGATTATCTTGATTCCTGCGGAAGTGGCAAATCCGATATAGTTGGCATAAAGAGGTTCAAATGTTATGATTTCCTCACCGGGATCCAGACACGACATCATAGCAAATAACAAAGCTTCCGATGCGCCCGTGGTTATAAGGATATCAGAATAATCAACACTTATACCGATGTTATTATAAAATTCAGCCAGCTTACGTCTGTAAGATTCATTCCCTGCTGAATGGCTGTATTCAATCACTTTTAGGTCAATATTCCTGATCGCATTAAGGGCTACATCAGGGGTCTGAATATCTGGTTGTCCGATATTGAGGCGGTAGACCTTGTTGCCTTTTTTCATAGCTTCTTCAGCAAAAGGCACGAGCCTCCTGATCGGGGATGCCGGCATAGCCTTACCTTTTTCAGAAATTGATGGCATAATCTTTACTATTTTCTTGAACAACGCGAACAAAATTAATCAAATAACCAACCCGCCACTATGATTTTTGTTTCTAAATGCATTTATAGTCATGATTCCCCCTTAAACACTTCAACGTTTAAACCTCTTCAACCCTGATTTCATAATAATTTCTATTTTTGCAGATCAGTTTCTCTAAATAAAGCATGTCACTGAAATGGATATACCTTCCAAATACGACCCGGTCAAGACAGAAAGCAAATGGTATGATTACTGGATGAAGCATGGATTCTTCAAAAGCATACCTGACGAAAGAGAGCCATATACAATTGTTATCCCGCCTCCAAATGTGACCGGAGTGCTTCACATGGGTCACATGCTCAACAACACGATTCAGGACGTCCTTATACGAAGGGCAAGGATGCTTGGTAAAAATGCATGCTGGGTTCCCGGAACAGATCATGCTTCAATTGCTACCGAAGCGAAAGTAGTGGCAAAACTGAAAAGCGAAGGGATTGATAAGAAGGGTATCTCGCGTGAAGAATTCCTGGAACATGCCTGGGAGTGGACAAGGAAACATGGAGGGATCATCCTCGAACAGCTTAAGAAACTTGGTGCTTCATGCGACTGGGACAGGACTTTGTTCACGATGGATAAAGAAAGGTATGATTCAGTCATCAAAACGTTCGTTTACCTTTATAATAAGGGGCTTATTTACCGTGGAGTCAGGATGGTAAACTGGGATCCGCAGGCAAGAACGGCTGTCTCCGACGAAGAGGTCTATTTCACTGAGGAGCAGTCTAAATTATACTATGTACGCTATAAAATAGTCGGATGGAATGATTATGTAACTGTTGCCACAACCCGCCCTGAAACCATACTGGGTGACACTGCGGTATGTGCCAATCCGAATGACCCGAGATATAAGCACCTGAAAGGCAGAAAGGTTATTGTGCCTATGGCTAACAGGGAGGTCCCTTTCATTTTCGATGATTATGTGGATATGGAATTTGGAACGGGATGTCTTAAAATAACCCCGGCTCATGATATAAATGACTATGAGATCGGCAGGAGGCATAACCTGGAATCAATTGATATTTTCAATGATGATGGGACAATAAGCCGGAGGGCAAATATGTTTGTTGGTGCTGACAGGTTTGCAGCGAAAGATCTTGCAGAAAAAGAACTGAAGCGCACAGGTAACCTTGTCAGGGTAATTCCGTATAATAATAAGATAGGGCGTTCCGAAAGGACCCATGCTGTTATTGAGCCAAAGCTTTCCACCCAATGGTTCCTGAAAATGGAAGAAATATCCCGCCCTGCTCTCAATGCAGTTCTGAATGGTGATATTCATCTTCATCCTGCAAAATTCAGGAATCTTTACCGTCACTGGATGGAGAATGTTCATGACTGGTGCATCAGCCGCCAGCTGTGGTGGGGACACAGAATTCCTGCGTGGTATTACGGTAATAATGAGTTTGTTGTAGCCGGTGATATAAATGCAGCTCTTGAACTGGCAAGGCAAAAAAGCGGCGACAGAAATCTTAGTGAAAAAGATCTTAAACAGGATGAGGATGTCCTTGATACGTGGTTCTCTTCATGGCTATGGCCCATTACCTCTTTTGACGGGATAAACAAACCCGATAACCCGGATATTAAATATTACTATCCTACAGACGATCTGATAACTGCTCCCGAGATATTATTTTTCTGGGTTGCGAGGATGATAATTGCCGGATATGAGTTCAGGGGTGAAAAACCTTTCAGGAATGTCTATCTGACCGGCCTGGTACGTGATCAGCAGAGAAGAAAGATGTCGAAATCGCTTGGTAATTCTCCGGAGCCTCTTGACCTTATTGAGAAATATGGTGCCGACGGTGTGAGAGTAGGAATGCTTTTATGTTCACCTGCAGGTAATGATCTGCTGTACGACGATACTCTTCCCGAGCAGGGTCGGAATTTTGCAAATAAGATATGGAACGCTTTCCGCCTTGTCAAAAGCTGGAAAATCGATGATAAAATCAGCCAGCCCGGATCTTCTGAAACTGCCGTAAGATGGATGGAGGAGATGCTGAAGAAGAACATCAGCCAGATAGATTCAAATTTTAAAAGATTCCGGATATCTGAAGCCCTGATGACAGCTTACAAGCTTTTCTGGGATGAGTTTTCGGGATGGTACCTGGAAATAATAAAGCCGGAATACGAAAAACCGATTGACAGGAAGACTTATGAAGCAACACTAATTTTCTTTGATAAGCTTCTGAGGATAATACATCCATTTATGCCATTCATTACGGAGGAGATCTGGCAGCTTCTTGTGGAACGGAAGGATGGTGAGAGTCTTATGATAAGCAGAATGCCTGAATCAAAAAGATACAACAAGGCGTTTCTCATGAAATTTGAAATTGTGAAAGAGACAGTGTCGGCAGTCAGAAGTATCAGGAAAGAGAAGAACTTAAGTCAGAAAGAGAAGCTTGTTCTTAGTATCAGGTCTAATGAAGAGAGCATTGATCATGATTTCATGACAGTAGTTTCGAAACTATGCAATCTTTCCGAAATAAGTTTTACTGACAATAAGCCTGAAGGCGCAGCATCATTCATGATAGGTACAACTGAATACTTCATTCCTCTGGGAGATAGGCTTGATCCCGAATCAGAGATCCGGAAGATTCATGAAGAACTTGATTATTTTAGCGGATTTCTTGCTTCTGTCATGAAGAAACTTGACAATGAGAAATTTGTTAAGAATGCTCCGGCAAAAGTGCTTGAGCTGGAGGTCAGGAAAAAGAATGATGCAGAAAGTAAGATCCGGTCACTAACGGAGAGACTTAATGGATTGGTTGACAGATAGTCTACAGTTTTCTCAGGAAATAATTCTCATCAACAGATAGAATTTCCCATCCGTTATTGAGAATCAGATCCCATCCGTCACCTTCAATGTGGTTCTTGCTTACATTATATCCCTTTGCCGGTACACGGAGGAATTTAAAGTTATTTGATATCAGGCAGCCTTCTCCTCTTCTATCGACTGTCAGCTTGCCCCAGTTATCAGAAATCCTGATCTGTTTATAAAGAGTACCCTCCGGCCCCAGGGGCTGAATATCCTCAGGTTCGAAATCGAAATAAGGACTTTCAAGTTCAATATAAACCACAGGTTTTTCTACGAAAGTACTTAACTGTTTGTTAATATATTCCTGGATCTCTTCTTCCCTCTGGTTCTCTTCTTTGTATATCTTATCTATGTCGTAGTTAAGAGAGAGGCTCCCTGCAACATCCCTGCATATCTCTGGCAGCTTGATATCATAAAGTTCCATGACAAGACTTCCCAGATCAATATTCTCAGAAGTTATTTCCTTGAAATTAAATCCTTTGAGGTCAAGGAGGGTTGCATAAAGAGCTCCGTGAATGGATCCGTAAGACCTTGAATACGAAAGATAGGAGTATATTCTGTCGAGGTTCTCCATCAGCCTGTTATTAAATTCTTCACGCGATTTTGCAGCAAGCTTGATTGACGTAAAAGTTGCAAGTCCTTCATAGTTTTCGAACCTTATCTCATCAGGAACAAATAGCTGATAGAGTTCATGGTTTGCTTCGCGGAAAATAAGTGCATCCCTTAATGCTACTCTCTGTGCTTCTCCTTCTGATTCGATTGCTTTACGAAGGGCAGACCATTCAAGTTTCAGCCATATCCTGGCCCTTCTCTCTTCCATGTTTGGTGTGTTGTTCCCGGAGAAATTATAGTTTATTGTGTTCTGAAACCGATGGAAAAGACAGTGCAACCCCCGTGATATTATCCTGTATTCATCATCTTCATTCGGGAGAGGGGCCATACCAAACAGTTTCCCGCCATAGGTTACCGCTGTATTATTAATAATCAGCTCTTTTGGGTATGATCCGGTATAAATGCCATCCTTCTGTTTTAATAATCCTTCCTTGTCAGGCTCATTTGCCACAATTCTACGAGTCGTTCTGTCAACGAACATAAGAGGTCCGTAAAGATTCCGGCCCCATAGTTTCCCGTTATCTTCATTGCAGACAGCTTCTATTTGCCTGAAATAATACAAGGCTTTTTCTGAAGTGAAGTACGATTCCTCAACTTCATCCTTGCAGGCAGTAAGAATAAGCAGGATCAGGATGACAATCCATTTATTCATTATCCGGATTTTAGCTGACCAAAAGTATTAAAAAAAAGTCATATACCAAATTCAGGAAGGGAGCAACGACTGAATGGCCTGGAGTTGGCAACTGGCAGGGTTTTATGGGTCAGTACCTTAAACCGCGTTAAGGCTCATATCAAGACTCTTTAAATGGTGAGTCAGGGCACCTACTGAAATAAAATCAACTCCGCATTCAGCATATGATCTTACAGTGTCAAGTGTTATGCCTCCTGATGATTCTGTTTCGTATCTGCCATCTATCATCTTAACTGCTGACCGGGTATCCTCAGTACTAAAATTATCGAGCATGATCCGGTTTATTCCTCCGGTGGCAAGGATCCTGCGTACGTCATCAAGATTTCGTGCTTCTATTTCGATTTTAAGTTTTCTGTTGTTTCTCCTGAGATATTCATTTGTCTTCCTGATAGCATTTTCGACTCCACCGGCATAGAATATATGATTATCTTTCAGCATTATCATATCAAATAATCCCATTCTGTGGTTTAAACCTCCGCCGATACATACAGCTTCTTTCTCAAGGAACCTGAACCCCGGGGTTGTTTTACGGGTGTCGAGGATCTTTGTCTTCAGGCCCGACAGTCTTTCAACATATTGATTTGTACTTGTGGCTATCCCGCTCATCCTCTGCATAATATTAAGCACGAGCCTTTCAGACTTAAGTATTGATTGCTGCCTTCCATAGATATTTAGAACAATATCTCCGGGTTTGATTTTGCTGGCATCTTTTATAAAAATGTCGCACCTCAATTCACTATCAATTGTAGAGAAAACCTCTTTTGCCACATCGACCCCTGCAAGGATTCCTTCTTCCTTGATCAGAAGTTCAGCTTTGCCTACTGCTTCCCATGGAATACAAGCGAGAGATGAATGATCACCATCACCGAGATCTTCCCCTACACTCCTGAGAATGAATTCCCTGAGTATCCTAATTTCCATTTTCAGTTTCTATACGTACAAGATGGATAAGTAATTCCTGATCGACCTTCTTGAGAAGTAAATAAACCCGGAAATCACCTTTTTCAGTTTTAAGAATGCCGATGGCATATTGTGCATCATTCTTTGCACCCTGATGGCGGATTATAAAATCCTTTGCCGGATAATTGACAAAGAAATCCTTCAGTACTGTCTCAGCGACATTCTTTTTATAGAAGTCAGATTTATCCAGGAGAAGCAGCTCAACTGTTGAATTCATGTACTTTGTGAGTTCAACAGCATTGCCGGCCTTGAAAGCAATAGCAATTCCCCCGGGTATCCTGATGGGTTCCTGTGCAATAAGCGACAGGCTGTTAGCTAACAGTATAATAACAGGAATAAAATTTTTCAATTTCATTTTGTAATATTTATTCTGACTTTCAAATTCGATAACACAAATTTAACTATTTTCCAAAACAATTAGATGTCAGGCTTACTGTTCAAAATAATTATAATTGTGGGAGCACTTTTTAATTATATTTTTGCATGTAAGCTTCGACAGTTTTTTTACACACAAAAGTCGCGCCACTATTTATGAAAATTGCATTAATGCTGACCGGAAAGACTACAGAAAAGCATATAGCGACAGGTGTAGAGACTTATTCAAAACGTATCAGCAAATATTCAGGATTTGAGATAATCACTCTGCCGGATCTGAAAAATACCCGTAACATGCCCCCGGAGGAACAGAAGCTGAAGGAGGGCAGGAAAATCATCCAGTCGATCGGGAAAGACGATTTTGTAGTTTTACTTGATGAGAAAGGGACTCAGTTTGGAACAGTTGAATTTGCAGGATGGCTGGAAAAAAGGTTGTTCAGTCAGAACAAAAGGATACTTTTCGTCATTGGCGGGCCGTGGGGGTTTTCAGAAGAGGTATACGCTGTGTGCAATATGAAGATATCTCTTTCAAAGATGACATTTTCTCACCAGTTGGTACGGTTATTGTTTGTTGAACAGCTTTACAGGGCATTTTCGGTGATCAGAGGTGAACCATATCACCATGAATAAGGTAATTCTCACTTTATGAATAAGGAGAAACGTTCCGGATTATCACTTATCGTTCTGACAATAATTCTGGCTATTGCGGCTGTCATGGCTGAGTCGCTTTATTTCAGTGATTTTGAATATCATCTTCTTACACGAAGATTTAGCAGGATACTGAGAGAAAAGGAAAAGATAATGAAAGAAAGTCTTGACAGGCTTCAGCTTACACTTTTACAGGAGCAGCTGCATGGATCAGCTTCAGAGAAGAACATATTTTCAATAGCTAAAAAGAACGGAATTACAATCCTTGAATATTTTGATAAAACTCTTGTTCATTGGTCAGACAACGACTTTGATGTACCTGCGATACCGGATGATTCATTATTTCTGAAACCGGTTATATTCATGCAGAACGGATGGTTTCTTCCTGAAAGAAGAAAAGCCGGGAATCAGGAATTCATAGCACTTCTGAGGATCAGAACGGATTTCAGCTATGAGAATGACATAGTGCGAAGCGGTTTCAGTAAGGATTTCAGAATCCCTGATGTAGTGCAACTCAGCCAAAAAAAGAGCGATTCAGGATTTAATATCTACAATACCGAAGGGACTTTCCTCTTCTCCCTGGCTTTTCCTGCCGCCAGAACCAATACACTTTTGATCATTGTACCACTGATGCTTTGGTTAGCTGTCCTGTTCCTTATAATAAAGCTTTCACTCAACCTGGCGATATTCCTGGATAAGTCAGGACATCCATTTATCGGGATGGCATCACTGACAATGATATTTGCAGCAATTTATATGGGCATTTTACTTGTAAAAGGGCCGGCAGTGTTCATGAAAACCCAGCTTTTTTCGCCTTTTATTTTCTCTCTCAACAGCTTAATTCCGTCATTAGGCCATTTGTTATTGTTGAGTATTCTGGCTGCACTGCTCGCTCACAGGTTTAATAATTCTGCTCTTTTCTCAGGCGAATTGTATAAAAAAACTGTCGCAAAGTATTTTTTAGTAATCGTCCTTTTCAGTATCGGATCTGCCATTCTATGTCTGTTCCATAACGTCTTCACTCAACTTGTTCTGAATTCCCGGATTAACTTTGAGACGTATAAAGTATTAAAAATGAGCTTTTTAAGTGTAGCAGGATTTGTTGCTATTATACTTATGACCTTCGTCCCGGTATTTTTGATTCTTGAAGTTTTCAGATCGGTCGGGGACATAAGTGCGAAGCAGACTGTTATACTGGCCATTCCGTCATTTTTAGTGATCCTGTTTATTAACCGTGGCGATCTGATCACATTACTTGTGTTGTGTTTATTCTGTGGCTTAATAATTCTGATGGCCTTCATGGCTTATAAGAGGCACATAGGAGTATTCAATGCGACAATATTTTTCTCGGTAATCATGGCATTATACTCTTTGTACATTATCACGGTAAATTCGGAAAACAGGATCAATGAAAATATTAAAGTGCAGGCATTGTCTTTTTCAACTGAAAATGATCCGGCAGCTGAACATCTGCTGCTTGATATGTGGCCCGTGTTAAAGAATGATACTGTTCTTTACAGAATGATGACTGAAGAGGATTTCAATATCAGCCAGAACAATGTTGACAGGATAACAGCTTATCTGACAGGAACCTATTTTACGGGATACTGGGGAAGCTTCAATGTCAATATTGTGCTCTGCAGGAAAGATCAGCTGCTAAGGATAGGCACCCGGGAGGAGGATTTTGAGAACTGTTTTGACTTTTTTAACGGAAGAACTGTAAAATACGGGCATCAGCTTACAGGAACCAATTTTTATTTTATTGATAATCAGGGAGGGAGATCATATTATATCGGGATCCTGAACTTTACCAGGGATCTGGAAAACATAAATGGTTTATTTATTGAACTGTACAGCGATGTTAATGTTTTTCAGCCAGGTTACACGGAACTGTTGCTTGATAAAAAATTCAATATTTATTCAGACTTAAGAGAATATTCATATGCCAAATACATAAATGGACTCATAGTACTGAATTCCGGAGACTATCCATATAAAAAGACCGATGATGAGTATATCGATAAGAATTCGGAGTACAGGATATTCAATGCTGAGAACAAAAAGCATATTGTTTATAAAAACGGGAATACAACTGTAATCATAAGCCGGCCTCTGATCAACGTAGGCGATATTCTTATCTCTTTTGCATATTTACTGGCATTCATTATATTCTTCAATAGCATAATTGCCCTTCTCATAAGAAGGCCATCTATTAAAAGCATTTTAAACCTTAATTTCAGGCAGAAACTGCAGGTCTCATATATGGCTATCCTGTTATTTTCATTTATCCTGATAGGGTTTGTTGCAGCATCGCTGACTGTAAGGGAATACAGGTCAAAACATTATGAAAATATTAAAGAAAAACTGAACTCAATAAATGTTGAGCTTGAGAACAAGCTGACTGACGTGAAGCAGCTTTCGTCTGACAGACAGAATGATACCAATGATTCATTAAATGAGCTTCTCATTGATCTTTCAAATATTTTCAATACTGATATTAACATATATGATCTCAAGGGATTTCTCATAGCGACCTCACGTCCTGAGATATTTTACCGGAACCTGACAAGCCACAGAATGGATATAACTGCACTCATTAATGTATCTGATTTCACCAGGGCTGAATATTTCCAGACGGAGAGCATTGGGAACATGAAGTACATATCGGTTTATATGCCATTTTATAGTTCAGATTATAAAGTGCTTGCTTTTCTGAATCTGCCATATTTCAGGATGCAGAGTGTTTTAGCCAGGGAGATATCAAACCTCATCGTGGCGATAATGAACTTCACTCTTCTTCTTATCCTGATTACGATGGGTCTCGCAGTTTTTATAAGCGGGAGGCTCACATCGCCTCTCTCAATGCTCAGTGAAGGCCTTGCTTCTGTAAAACTTGGCAGGAAAAGTGAGCACCTCTCATACAAGGGGAGTGATGAAATAGGAGATATGGTGAAACAGTATAACAGGATGGTTGATGAACTGGAAGTAAGCACCCATAAGCTTGCTGCGTCTGAGCGCGAATATGCCTGGAGAGAAATGGCCAAGCAGATAGCACATGAAATAAAGAACCCGCTTACACCAATGAAGCTGAATGTTCAGCAGCTTCTTAAATCGTGGAACGATGATACTTCAGGATTTAAGGACAAACTCGAGCTGTTTGCGAGAAACCAGATCGAATATATTGATAATCTTTCCCTTATAGCTACGGCATTTTCATCGTTTGCCAAGATGCCGGGAGCCAATCCGTCAGATATCGACCTGATTGAACAGATAAAAACAACTCTTGAACTCTTCAGGAATACAAGTAATGTTACGTTCAATGTGAAATGGCCCCATGAGAACAAGGTATTTATTCATGCTGATAAAGAACAGATCAACGGGATTTTCTCCAACCTGATCAAAAACGGCATACAGGCTATTCCGCAGGACAGGGATGGAGTAATAAAAGTAGAACTCAAAGTAACCGGCGATAAAGTACTGGTATCTGTAGCAGACAATGGCAGCGGTATCCCGGAAGCGCTCAGGAACAGGATGTTCACGCCGAATTTTACAACAAAATCATCAGGGACCGGGCTTGGACTATCGATAGCAAAACGATATGCAGAGGGAGCTGGCGGCAGAATCTGGTTTGAATCGCAAACCGGCAGGGGAGCAACCTTTTTTGTTGAATTTCCGTTAAAATATACAGTTGAAAAACCGGGTGAAGCCAAGAGTGAATGATTTCAATACGAATGATAATACAATTTTAGTATATTAGCAGTTCATATCAGGTTTTAATGGCCTTTAAAATATCAGACAATATTAAATTCCTAATCCTAATCCTGATCTTAATCTTGTTTTCAGGAATCGACACATCTCTTTATGCCCAGAGAAAAATAAGCGGTGTAGTAAATACATATGGAAGGGTTTCTGCGATAAATGTAGATAATGTTACCGTACCTGACGAGGCTCAGTTTAGTCAGTTTGCAGCAGGGGATACCATATTGCTTATCCAGATGAAAGGTGTCAGGATATTGACTCTGGAAGCAGGCTCATTCGGTACCTTTGAATATAATTATGGCTTACCCGGCCAGCATGAATTCCTCATCATTGAATCGGTGAATGATGCAACCAATACAATAACATTCCGAACTAATATTATTCATTCAGGTTTTAGTCCTCAGGGGGCACTGCAAATAGTCAAAATACCATCATATAATTATGCTGAAGTGAATGCCACTCTTACCTGCCAGCCCTGGGACAGCATTTCAAAGACGGGAGGTGTACTTGCAGTACTTGTCGGAAGAACTCTTTCGCTGCAGGCAAATATCGATGTCACCGGGAAAGGTTTTAAAGGAGGTGCTGCTGCACTGGGGCTTGGAATATGTGCAGAAACGCCGAAGATGTATAAATTCGCGTATGCTGCTGGTACAGATAGTGCAGGGTTTAAAGGAGAAGGTCCAGTAACACGGGGATGGCTTTCAGCCTCCAGTTTCCCTCCGATTTATCCGAATTACGCCAAAGGTAAAGGTCCTAACTTCAGCGGTGGCGGCGGAGGTGACGGAAGATTTTCCGGCGGAGGCGGCGGTGGAAACTATGGAGCCGGCGGACTCGGGGGTAAGGAAGAATCAGCCTGTACTTTTGAGTATACCGGCGGACTGGGAGGCGTTCAGATAAAAGGCACATATCTGGCAAATACTTTAAAAAGCATATTCCCGGGAGGAGGAGGAGGAGCATCTACATATCAGTCGGGAAGCACTGCCACGCCGGGAGGAAATGGTGGGGGTATAGTGGTAATTGTCTGTGATACCCTGAGAGGAAACGGGAAAAGCATTCTTGCAGAGGGAGCCCAGCCCTCAGGCAATGCATCCGGTAATGCAGGGGCCGGCGGTGGCGGCGGCGGCGGATCGATAGCTCTATATCTTCAGAGTTACTCAAACAAACTGGCTACTTCAGGTATCAATATTTCGGTTAATGGTGGTAAGGGCGGTAATACATCTGCAATATTCGGAGAAGGCGGTGGTGGTGGCGGTGGCCTTATAACAACAAATAATATTGCACTTCCGTCTAACGGATCAAAAACATACGCCGGAGGGCTTGGGGGAACAAGATCACCGGGAATTCAGGGTACAGCCGGTCTGCCAGGAGAGAACCTGACCAGTTTCGCACCAATACTCAACGGATTCCTTTTTAATTCAATCAGATCGACTGTAACCGGGAACCAGATAGATTCAATCTGTTCAAATACTAATTTCCCTGGATTATCAGGTACTTTACCTGTAGGAGGCACAACGCCATATACTTACCTGTGGGAGTCAAGCACATTATCTGAAAGTGCCGGGTATGCCCCGGCACCAGGAGTGAATAATATGCAGAATTATGTCCCTCCTGCCAAACTGACACAGACGACATGGTTCAGAAGGACAGTAACTGATGCAAATGCCACTCCTCTTGTTGATATAAGCAAACCTGTCCAGATAATAGTACAGCAGGCTATAACGGGTAATCTCATAGGCAAGGATACTACGATCTGTTACGGACAGAATCCGCTCAGCATTGTTCCCCTGAATACCGGTCCGTCAAACGGGAACGGAAAATATACATACCAGTGGTTTGCCAACACGGATAACACCACATGGACCCTTAATGCTCCGGGAGAATCAACCCTGGCATCCTATGATCCTGCAGCATTGACAATGACATCATACTATAAAAGGTTTGTCACATCAGGACGCTGCGTCGATCTGAGTGCCGTTGTTAAGATCACCGTTCTTCCTTCTGTTACAGGTAATGTGACAACCCGTCCGGATTCGGTTATATGCCAGGGATCACTTTTCCCGCTTCTTGGAGCATCAGCACCGGGAGCAGGATCAGGAAGTTACGTATACCAGTGGCAGGACAGCACATCGGCAGGAACCTGGAAACCGGCTTCAGGAATTAATACCAACCAGACATACACGGTTGATACATTGAATTTCTCAGCTGTACAAGACAGGTATTTCAGGAGAGTTGTTTTTTCCGGTCCTGACAGTGTATGTAAAGACAAGAGCCTGCCTATTCATCTGACAAGGTATTTTAAAATAAGAAATAACAACATTGCAGCCGATAATACAATATGTTCCGGGACCACACCTGCTCCGCTGACCGGGAGCACTCCAACTCAGGGTGATGGTACCTACACATATATCTGGCAGCAGAGCAGCGATGGAACAGCATGGCCGTCAAATGCTTCGGGAACATTCAATCTCATCAGCTATTCTCCCCCTGCCCTCACCGATTCGACATGGTACCGAAGGATTGTTAATTCATCAAAATGTACAAGTACCAGTAATATAGTTGTTATAAAAGTTCATAAGCCGGTTTCGAATAACCTGGCATCACTGATTTCCGGAACTGGTACGGACACTACAATATGCAGCGGAGCTGTTCCCAACACAATTAGGGGCAGCATCCCAACCGGAGGGACAGACCTGCCGGGCGATTATGCATACCAATGGGCATCCTCTTCAAACGGGACGACATTCACTGACATAAGTACGGGAGGTACTCTTAAAGATTATAAACCGGGAGCACTTACTTCCACTACATGGTTCAGGAGAAAGGCTATCTCCGGGTTATGTTCCTCACTTAGCAATTCTGTCAAAGTAACAGTTCTGCCGCCGATAACCGATAATGTAATTACATCAACCAAATCGACGGTTTGCTATAATCAGATACCTCAGACGATAAATGGTACCGGCCTGACGGGAGGAGCAGGAGGGACTCCCAAATGGATCTGGCAGCAAAGCTCTGATGGTGTTACATGGAGTGCTGCCGCAGGGACCAACAACCAGCAGAACTACACACCCCCGGCGCTTACAGCAAAAAGATGGTTCAGAAGGATTATCCTTTCCGGCCCTGCAGATTGTTGTTCGAGCACATCCAATGTATTCGCGATCGATATTGATGCACTCCCCTCGGGCTCAATTACTACCTTGTCAGACACATCAATATGTAACGGCCAGAAAGTGCGTTTCAAAGTACACCTGACAGGAGCACCTGGGTGGACACTTTCATTTAACGAAAACTCAAATGCAACTACGATCAGTGGGATACGGGCAGTTGATACTGTCCTTACAGCCAGTCCGGCTGCAAGCGCCAGCCTGTCGGTGTTCAATTATTCACTAAGTTCACTTACCGATAAAAATGGCTGTTCGGCAATATCGCTTAACGGAACCAGAAAAGCAAATGTGTACAGGGTCCCTGTAGCAAATGCCGGACCTGATGATCAGGTTTGCGGACCTGAATACACTTTGGCTGCAGTACCGAGTGACGGGACAGGTTTATGGACCTTCCCTTCACAGGTAATTTCTTCAGTGCCCGCCGATCCCCGGACAAAAGTCAAAATAGATTCTTCATTTACATCAGCAAGCGTAGCCTATAAATTCTACTGGGAGGAGAAAAACTGGCAATGTGCCAGTAAAGACTCAGTTACTATCACATTTTTCAACAGAATCGATGCAATCAATGCGGGAAAAGATTCTGCCTTTATGTCTTTCGATTATCTGATCAGGCTAAATGCTTCCCCGATTCAACCTTTTGAATCAGGTAAATGGGTTGTATTGAAGGGGACTGGCGATTTTGAAGATGATACTAAAAACGACACTGAGGTCAGAAATATTTCAATTGGATTAAATACTTATAAATGGACCGTAACAAACGGACCATGTAAACTGGAAGACCAGGTTGATATGGAGGTATCATCGGCTGTTGTCCCCGAAGCTATTTCACCCAATGGGGATAACATAAATGATGAGCTTGAAATAAGCGGACTTGATCTTGAGAATCAGGATGTAGAACTGACAATAGTAAACGGAGCCGGGACACTTGTATTCTCAACAACTAACATCAACAACAGCACATGGAAGAACTGGGACGGGACGAATTCCGGTGGGAAAGAACTTCCTGAGGGGACTTATTTTTATCTGTTAAAGGTCAATTCAGGTAAGACAGGAATGGTAATCCCTAAAAGCGGTTTTATAATTTTAAAACGAAAATAATTTTCAGTTAACGGGGTTTTATTTGAAGATCGTGGATCGATATATGCATAGGTTTCTTGTAATAATTGTCATAGTTATTCTTTCTTTTCCGGAATTGCAGGGGCAGGAGATGAGCGATTCTTCGCGAATCACATTGGGTTATCCGGTATATAGTCAATATATTCAAAATGGACTGATGATAAATCCGGCTTATGCAGGATCGCGTGAAGCCCTGAGCACAGCATTATCATACAGGATGCAATGGATGGGGACAAAAGGAGCTCCTGTTTTACAGACAATATCATTGCATACTCCGATGAAGAATGATAAGGTTGCACTTGGACTGAAAGCCAGATTTATGCAATATGGTGTTACTAAATCAGCAAGCGTATTTGCAGTTTACGCATACCATATAAAACTGGCCAGAGGAAAATTATCACTGGGTTTGAAAGCAGGAGCTGATGTATCTAATACTGACTATTCAGGTTTGCTCGGGATAACCCGGCCTGATCCTGTTTTCACCGAAGATGAAAGGAAATATATTCTGCCAAATGCCGGATTCGGAGTTTACTACTTCAACGACAGAGTGTTTGGCGGTTTGTCGATACCTTCATTTTTATGTTACAGGAATGCGGGTAATGGCAACACGCAGGCTTTTCATGATTTTAAAGAATATGAGTTCATTATCAATGCCGGTGGGCTCATCAATATATCTCCGCTTTTCAGATTCAAACCATCTTTTCTTGTAAATTATTCATTCAATAATACAAAGAAGCTAAACCAGTTTGATATAAACGGAAATCTGATTATTGCAGATATTGTATGGGTTGGGGCATCCTACAGGACCACTGAACAGGTCCTTGTCGGACTTCTTCAGTTTCAGATCACCCCTCAGCTGATGGCAGGTTTCTCATATGATTATCCTGCTGGAAGGATGAATACATATTCGAAGGGATCAAGTGAATTTGTTTTAAGATATGAATTTGGTTCAAAAGTAAGTGCTGCTAATCCGAGGTATTTTTAAGAATGTCACATAAGATCTCATATATCATCTGTTTTTTGTTAGCTTTCCTGGTTCCGGGATCAACACAGGCGCAGCAGGGTTCAGTATACCGTATAACAAGGATGCCGTTCAATTCAGGTGCATTTAATGAAATATCCCCGGTTATCCTTAAAGACGGTATAGCATTCTGCTCCGACCGGAAGTTCAGCAGCGTGGTTGACAGGACTACATTTGAAGGGAGGCGCTTATATAACATTTATTTCGCAGAAAGAATTGATACATCACAGTGGAGTAAACCCAGGGAGCTGAAAAGCGAAAGAAGTTATCTCTTCAACAATGGACCTCTTTGTATAGCTCCCGATGGAAAAACTGTATACTTCACAAGTGAGATAGAAACAGGAAAAATCACCAGGAAGAGGAATTTTAAAAATCACAGTGGGATATTTATAGCAGATCTGACCGGTACCGAGCTGGTATCTTTGCGGCCTTTTTCTTTCAATAGTCAGGAATACAACGTCGGACAGCCTTCACTCAGCAATGATGGAAAATACCTGTTCTTTTCTTCTGATATGCCAGGCGGACAAGGGGCTTCAGATATTTATTACTGTGAGCTTGTCAACGGGGAGTGGAGCAGTCCTGTCAACCTGGGTCCGACAGTGAATTCTTCATCAAGTGAGAATTTTCCCTACATGCATCCTTCAGGTAGATTATATTTTTCATCAGACAGGCCGGGAGGCCCGGGGAAACTAGATGTATATTATACTTCACTTTCCTTTGGCAGATGGGAAGATCCGGTAATATTGCCTGAACCGATCAATTCATCATCGGATGATTTCGCTTTTGTTGCTGACCAGACTCTTGAGACTGGTTACTTTTCCTCGAACAGAGGCCGGAGTGATGATATTTATAAATTTGCTTCAACAATAATCAGGAAAGCGAGCTGTGATACCCTTCTTGAGAATATATATTGTTACCAGCTGGTTGAGGAGAATGCTGTTAAATTTGACACAATGCCCTTCCGGTATGAGTGGAAATTCGGGGATGGGGGTAAAGGTATAGGCCCTTCTGTAGAGCATTGTTATCCCGGTCCGGGATCCTATCTGGTTCAACTGGATGTTGTGAATCTTATCACAAAAGAGGTAATGTATAACCAAAAAACATATAACCTGGAGATTGTTGATGCTGAACAACCTTATATTTCAGGACCTGATGAGGCGATAGCAGGTCAGGTCATAAAGCTGGATGCAAAAAAAACAAATCTGCCCGGATGGAACATTGCAAGATACTACTGGAACTTTGGAGATGAGACAATAGCAATTGGCAAGGAAGTTGATAAGATATTTAATAAACCGGGTAATTATAATGTTCAGCTTATAGTTACAGCTGAACCTGATCCCGGTGGTATTATCAGGGAGGCGTGTGTATTTAAAAATATTATTGTTGTTCGCTAAAGCTGAGAATGAAAATGATTACTTTTAGAGTCTGAAGATGTTGAAAAGGTCAATATATACATTAATTTTCTTGTTTCTATTCCTTTCAGGGGGATCTATCAATACAATTACCGGGCAGGCAGTGCCCGGAAGCGATGAGAATATTCCTTTCCTTGTCACCTTCGGAAAGATGGGTCAGACTTCGTGGGGAGATGATGACTTTTATTCTGTATGGTTCTTCTCTATTCCCAAAGAGTATACTCAGCAGTTTTATATACGTGTTTTTGACCCTGACACAGGAGGTGAAAATGATGAAATACAGGGGGAGTTTAATACGCGGTGCCTCTTTTCAATTTACGGAGGCAGGGGGGTAGACCCTGATAAGAATGAGGAATCAAAGGGATGGCTGGACGGATTAAATTTCAAGGGTGGAAATTTATTGGCTTCGAGGGTATTCGGCGGTGAACCTGCATATGACAATAAGTATTATACATTTGGCCCTTTCAGCCCCACTGCAGGAGATTACAGCTCCAAATGGAATTCTTATCTTTTTAAAGTTGTATGTGAGGGAGTAAGCGGAGATGACGGGAATCTGTACCGTTATTTTCTGAGCCGCGAAAGGGACAATAATCTTCCTGTTGAAGGAGGAAATGCATTTACATATGAATATACTTTCAGAATGTGGAACGACTTTAAAAGTGTTGCCCATATTTATCCATATGTTGATACAGGGGTTGTCTTTATAAGACAAAGGAATTTCGACTGGGATAATGATGGACATATACTTGTTGTATCAAGGTACAAACAGGGAATAGATGTGCCTGTTTCCAACGAAGATGACTGGCAGGAATCAAGGATAGGCATTGAAACCCAGGAAATAAATTCTTCTCTTGATTTTCAGTTCCACAAACGACAGGGAGAGCTTGTAAAGAACAATAATGTTGTTGTTACCCTTGAGAGTCAGAGAGGAGATGCTTTGCCATTTTTCAGTTCTCCCATCGGAGGAGTTCCTGTTTACCAGCCTAAATTGAAAATCACACCAATTAAAAAGCCTAAATAATAAATAAGGCTGATATGACATTTCACAAAGGAAAAATCAGACTGATCAGCACTTTATTGTGCTTTTTGTTATTTACGAATCTTCTAAGCGGACAAATCTTCAGATTTAAAAATTTCGGGAATGAAAGCGGGATCCCTAATAATTTCATCTACACCCTCGGGCAGGATGATAATGGATATCTGTGGGTCGGTACAGCTGCCGGAATTTCTAAATTCGACGGATTTGATTTTTACAATGTCCCTTATCCTGATTCACTTACCGGGCATTATCCAACCGCTCATCTGAAAGATAAGAACGGTACACTATGGTTTGGATGCAACGACGGTTCGGTTTATTATTATGAAAATAATATCCTGAAGAAGGCAACAGTGGAAACCTCAAGGTTCATTGAGGAGATCATCACGGGACCTGATGGTGTCATCTGGATCGTACCCCAGGGAGAGGCTCTTTTCAGGGTTCAACCGCAGGCTCAGAATAAAATCGACAGATTCAGCATCGACAACAGTCTGGCGATATTCTCAGCAAGCATTACCGAATCTGGCAGTATTTTAATTGGAACCCAGAATAATATCAGTATCTACAGCATTGAGGAAAATAATCTGATCCTGAAAGATGTTATAGAAGGTTTTGATTTTTACAATGTAACTGCCATACAGAAACTAAGGGACAAGGATATCTATATTATTGGTACAAACGGTAATTCGCTTTTTAAGCTTGACTTTCAGGATGGGGGAAGGGCTCTTACGAAATTGAGTGAACTCCCTGAACTTGCAAGTATTAATGTAAACTCTATATCCACTGATACGGAAGGCAATGTATGGATATCCACAAATGATTCGGGATTCCTCCGGATAAGCCTTTCTGAGGATGAGATAACTGTTACTTCACTCAGGCAATTTGATCGTAACTCAGGTCTTCCCGGTAACAATGGGCAGCTTGTTTTTCAGGATCTTGAGGGCAATCTCTGGTTCGGACTGTTCGGCGATGGATTGTCTATGCTCAATTCCCTGGCATTCAGTAGTTATGCACCATCTGCAGAGCCCGCTGCAAACGATATTATTTATGTAAGTAAAGCCGGTTCCGGCTTTTTTCTCGGGACACGGGCAGGGTTTTTCATTTTTGATCCTGAAAATTACAAAACAGACCGGCTTACAGATCTCAGAAAGGAGACTGAGGGAGGTGAAATCACAGCATATTTGACTGAAGATGATGGAAAGATCTGGATAGGTACCGGCGGAAAGGGATTATTCATAAGAGATCTGAACGGAAAATCAAGAAGGTTCTTCCTGTCAGGTGATTCAGGGAAGGACTATATTAAAGATATCACTGCAGATGACAAATATATATGGCTTGGCACCCTTAATGGAGTTATAATTCTGGATAAGAAAGAGGGAACTGTAATTAAAGAATATGACATCACCAGCGGGTTACCTCATAACAGTATAGCGCAGGTATTCAGGACTAACGAAGGGAAAGTCGCTGTAGCGACAAAGACAGACCGGCTGTATTTCATTGATCCTGAAACAGGTGTGACATCAGGAGACGCTGTTATGCCAGGGACAATGAATTCAATATCATCTTTTTGCCAGGACCGTGAAGGGCATATTTGGGCAGGTACAGAAGGATACGGTCTTTATGAACTGTTTGATGATTCTTTGTATTCTTTTACAAGAACAGAACAGCTTATGTCAGATTATTGTTACAGCGTACTTGCCGATTCCCGGAACAGGATATGGGTGGGTCATGAGAGAGGGTTTTCAGTATATGACATAACTTCAGGTATTATGAAAACCTATGGGACGGATTTTGCGCAGGGCGGTAAATGTAATCCTAACGGCATGTTCGAATCAGATGATGGGATTGTTCTAATAGGGACAACCCAGGGATTGATAATCTATGACAGCAGCAAGGATCATAAAGTGCAGATTGCTCCTATTAACAATATTAATTATATAACAATCAATGATGTTCAATATCCTTTTAAAACTTCGTTTACCCTTCCATACAGGAAAAAATACACTATTACTGTAAACTATGTTGGTATTAATTTAAGGGAACCGGATAAGGTATATTACCAGACGAAACTGGATAACTGGGATACTGACTGGTCAAAATGGTCCACTGACAGGGAAGTTACTCTGTCCCCCCGGGATGGAAAATATATATTCAATATGGTTTCGACAAATGAGGATGAATTAATGAGTGATCCGATAACCTTTGCCCTGTCGATTAAGAAACCATTCTGGAGGACCCTCTGGTTCTATTTAACTTCGCTCATAATTATAACAGGCACGGTCGTACTTATTATCAGAGAAAGAGAAAAAGCCCAGAAAAAGCTTGAGCTTTATCTGAAGAAGGAACTTGAAGCGAGAACAAGTGAGGTGATGAAGCAAAAAGACAAGATAGAACAGCAGAATATTGAAATAACTGACAGTATAAATTACGCTAAGAGAATACAGTCAAGCATTCTCCCTGACTTCAGCAAAATGAAGGAAACATTCAGGGATGCATTCATAATTTTCTATCCGCGGGATATAGTGAGCGGTGATTTCTACTGGTTTGATAAATCAATTGATGGTAAATTCATTCTTGTTTGTGCTGATTCAACCGGACACGGAGTACCGGGGGCCTTTATGTCGATGATAGGATCGACGCTCCTTCAGGATATAGTATCACGCCAGCATATCACCAGGCCATCCCAGATACTTAAAATGCTTGATAATCAGATATTTACTACGCTTAATCAGAATCTGGAGCTGGGTGTATCAAATGACGGAATGGATATAATAGTCTGTGAAATAAATCCGAAGACACGCCATATACGGTTTGCATCGGCTATGCGGCCTGTAATGATCGTACTTAAAGGAGAAACTCTGTACATAAAGGGTAACAGATCGTCAATAGGAGGAGAATCGGTTATCGAGAAATTCTTCGATGATCNNAAATATCACCTGGATGAGGGTGATACTATTTATCTTTTCTCTGATGGTCTTCCGGATCAGTTTGGCGGGCCTGATGGAAAGAAGATGAAGATCGCCAGGTTAAAGAAACTGATAGAGGAAGTCAATAATCTGCCGATGGCTGATCAGAAGCAGGAGATAGTAAAGTTTTACGAGGAGTGGAAAGGGGATTATGATCAGGTTGATGATATACTTTTAATCGGTGCCAGATTCTGAAGCAGACGCACGTATGATCCTACCCGGATCGATCAGATAATACAGACATTCAATCAGGGAGATAGGTATTGTCGTCAGAGAGGGAGATCTCGCTTGTTGATTCGATATTGCTTATATGACCAGCCCTGTCCTTTATGTAGAAATCATATCTTATGGTATCAGTATCTTCTTTTGAATAGAAGAGATAAAAAAAAGTCACATCAATTGTTCCTCTCAGTATCTTGTTCTGACCGTTACTTTCCATAAAAGGGATCCTGTAATCGGATGGGTTAAGGGGATCGTTTGCCGGGACTTTAACCATAGTGCCATTTACTTTCCTGTAAAGGTCAAAGAAAAGATTTGTGGAATCCTCTTCAGGACTTTTGGGAGGATCAAGGCCAATGTCTCCATCGCCATCTTCAAAATAAAACCTGAGCTTTCCTCCCTGATATTCATTGCCCAGAATGTCGATAGTGTCAAAGACTTTAAAGCTCCGGAATTCAATATATGGTTCATCAGGTAATTGTTCAATCTTACCGCATGATATTGCAAGTAAAGCAATAATTAAGGACGGGGTCAGGATTTTGAATATTTTCATCTTTCCCGGATTATATCTGTTATCCACAAAAATTAAACCAAATCTGATCATTTTTTTCTGAAAAATATCCTAATAGGAACTCCGGTGAACTGAAATTGTTCTCTCATTCTGTTCTCGACATATCTTTTATATGGTTCTTTAACATACTGCGGGAGATTGCAGAAAAATGCGAATGTTGGTGTTTGTGAGGGTAGCTGAGTGGCATATTTAATTTTAATTTGTTTCCCTTTCACAGCCGGAGGCGGATTTTTCTTTACCAGTTCAAGCATCACCTGGTTCAATTCCGGAGTGGGAATTTTCCTTGTTCTGTTCATATAAACACTGTCAATAAGTTCCAGGATTTTATGTATCCTCTGTTTGTTAATTGCTGAAATGAAAAGGATTTCATAATCGGTGAAAGGGGCTGTTTTTGTCCTGATTTCCATTTCGATTTTTTTTGCAGTATTTGTTTCTTTATTGACAAGATCCCACTTGTTGACAAGTACAATAAGCCCCTTGTTATTCTTATAGATAAGAGAAAGAATATTAAGATCCTGAGATTCAATACCTCTTGTACCGTCGATAAGTAGAAGGCAGATATCAGAATTCTCAATTGCCCTGATTGCTCTCATCACAGAATAGAACTCCACATCTTCAGTCACTTTCCCTTTCTTTCTCAGGCCGGCAGTATCAACAAGGAAAAAATCATGATTAAATTTATTATAACGGGTGAATATTGAATCCCTTGTTGTTCCGGGGAGTGGTGTGACAATATTTCTCTCCTCGCCCAGGAGTGAATTGACAAGAGATGATTTTCCCACATTTGGCCGGCCGGTAATTGCTATCCTGGGGATATCAGGGATTATCTCCGGTTCGGAGGGTGCCAGGAATTTTACAACTTCATCAAGAAGATCCCCGGTCCCGCTGCCATTTATTGAACTAAGCGGATAATAATCACCAAGACCCAGTCCGAAAAACTCGTGAGCATCTATGAGTCTCTCATTATTGTCGACTTTGTTTACTACCAGGAAAGTCTTTTTATCAGATCTTCTCAGCAGGTCTGCAACAGATTTATCCAGTTCATGTATCCCGACCGTAACATCAACAAGAAAGAGTATCAGATCGGATTCCTCAATAGCTAGATGTACCTGTTTATTTATTTCCCCTTCAAAGATATCGTCGGAATTCTCAACATACCCTCCTGTATCGATCAGAGAAAAATCAATTCCGTTCCAGTTACAGGTCCCGTAGTTCCGGTCACGGGTCACCCCGCTCATCTCATCAACGATAGCATCCCTTGAACCGGTCAGCCTGTTAAACAGGGTTGATTTACCTACATTTGGTCTCCCGACTATTGCGACTATTTTACCCATAACCGGTCTTTAATCAATTCAACGATAACCGAATCTTCTTAACATCAGAGGCTTCTCTCTCCATTCCCTGGACACTTTGACAAATAATTCCAGAAATACCTTTTTCCCGAAGAAGTCTTCCATTTCTTTCCTCGCTTCAGAACCAACTAATTTGAGCATTACCCCTTTGTGTCCTATTACTATGCCTTTCTGGCTATCGCGTTCAACGTGTATCAGCGCCCTTATTTTAAGGATCCCTGATTCTTCATGGAAATTTTCAATTTCAATTTCAACGGAATATGGCACCTCTTTCTTATAATGAATAAGGATTTTTTCACGCAGTATTTCTGATGCAAAGAACCTTTCGTATTTATCAGTTAGCTGGTCTTTAGGAAAGTAAGGCGGATTCTGGGGCAGATATGAAATTACCGCCTTTAAAAGTGTATCCAGATTAAATCTGTTTATAGCTGACACGGGAATGACCAAAGAACCAGGGAACGCAGTTTTCCAATGTTCAACTATCCGGTCAAGCTCTTCCTGGTTTGACAGATCGATCTTGTTGATGACAATGATTGCCGGTATCCCGGATGTCTTAATTTTTTCAATATATGTTTTTTCTGAAATTGGTTTTTCCTTTACATCTGTTACATACAGAATAATATCAGCATCCTGCAGGGCTCCCAGGACAAAATTCATCATTGCCTCCTGGAGTTTATATTTTGGATTCAGGATCCCGGGAGTGTCTGAATAGACAATCTGGAAATCATCTCCGTTGACGATACCCATTATCCGGTGCCTGGTCGTCTGAGCTTTGGAGGTAACTATTGAAAGTTTTTCTCCGACAAGAGCATTCATTATTGTCGACTTGCCGACATTCGGGTTCCCAAGAATATTTACAAAACCGGATCTATGCTTCATTCGAAAAAATTAAAATAATCCACGCTTAAGCATGCTGATCTCTTTTTCAGACAGATATCTCCATCTGCCTCTCGGAACATTCTTCTTTGTTAATCCTGCAAAGTAAACCCTGTCCAGATTTTTTACTTTATAGCCCAATGATTCAAAAAGTCGCCTCACCACCCTGTTTTGTCCTGAATGAAGCTCCAGACCTATTTTTGATTTATCAGGAGGGTCGGAGTATGCTACTGAATCAGAAACGACTACTTCACCGTCCAGCTCGATCCCTTCAGCCAGTTTATACATATCTTCTTTGGAAACTGCCTTATCAAGAGAAACATGGTAAATCTTTTTCCTCTCATATTTTGGGTGCGTGAGCTTCCCGGTCAGTTCGCCGTCATTTGTCAGCAGCAGGACTCCTGTCGTCTCCTTGTCAAGCCTNNATTCATTGCCCAGAAGTTCAATGACAGTATGATCAGCATGGGGGTCCTTTACTGTGGTAACATAACCTTTGGGTTTATTCATCAGGATATAGACTTTCCTTTCAGCTGACAGCCTTTTGCCTTTTAACCTTACATCGTCACCCCTGGAGACCTTTGTTCCAAGGCTGGTTATGATTTTCCCGTTCACCGAGATTAAACCCTTCCCGATCAAATCATCTGCTTCTCTCCTTGAACAAACTCCGCTGTTAGCAATATACCTGTTTAGCCTGATTTCTGCGGGAGAACCCTTTGATAAACGGACAGTATCGTCTCTTCTGGCTGACGATCCCTTCCGGTCTTTTTGGGGAGATCTGTGCTCAGATGGCCTGGTAAAATACCCGGTTTTTTTACGGGCTTGTCTGCGATTTTCCATTTCAAAGTAAATCAGGTTGCAAAGGTACAATTATTTGACAATTTATGATTTGACTATTTTTTTGCACCTTTGTGAGCTTAAAATATCTCATATTTTTATGGCATTAATAAAATCAATTTCAGGAATAAGAGGTACCATAGGAGGCAGACCTGGAGAGAATCTGACTCCTGTCGATATCGTTAAATTCAGTGCAGCTTACGGAACCTGGATCAGGAAAAGAACTTCGGGAAGAGATCCTCATATTATTATTGGCCGCGACGCAAGAAAATCAGGCCCTCTTGTAAGAGATTTGGTTATCAATACATTACGCTGTCTCGGTATTAATGTTACTGATCTGGGAATGGCAACAACCCCTACTGTTGAGATCGCAGTCGGAAGCGGAGCAAGCGGCGGAATAATAATAACTGCAAGTCATAATCCAGCCCAATGGAATGCCCTTAAACTACTTAATGAGAAAGGTGAATTTCTTTCTTCAGAAGATGGCAATGAGGTTCTTGAACTTGCGGAATCTGAGAAGTTTGATTTCGTTCCGAGCGGAAAAGAAGGTTCCCTGACAATTGATGATACGTGGGGTGACAGGCATATAAAAAAGGTTCTTGGACTGGAACTGGTTGATATGGATATAATAAAAAAAGCCAGGTTCAGTGTAGCTGTCGATTGCGTTAATTCTGTCGGTGGTGTGATTATTCCTGAACTGCTCAGGCGGCTAGGAGTGGAAAAGGTGATAGGGCTCAATACAAAGCCTGACGGCGATTTTGCCCATAATCCTGAACCTCTACCGGAAAACCTTAAAGATATTTCGGCTCTCGTGATAAGGGAGAAGGCCGATCTGGGCTTTGTTGTAGATCCGGATGTTGACAGACTGGCAATAATAAATGAAAACGGATCAATGTTCGGTGAGGAATACACGCTGGTATCAGTTGCCGATTATATTTTAAGCAAAACCCCTGGTAATACTGTATCAAATATGTCATCAACAAGAGCGTTAAAAGATGTCACTGAAAAATATGGTTATAAATACTATTCGTCACCTGTGGGGGAAGTAAATGTTGTTGAAGAAATGAAAAAAAGAAAAGCAGTTATCGGCGGAGAAGGTAATGGAGGCGTAATTTATCCGGAACTGCATTATGGACGTCATGCTCTGGTCGGGATAGCATTGTTTCTTACGCATCTTGCCAAAAGCAGGATGAAATGTTCAGAACTCAGGAAGAAATATCCTGAATATGTGATAGCCAAGAAGAAGATAACCCTTCAGCCGTCATTTGATTTTAATAAGGTTCTCGATGAAATAAGGAAGCAATATAATAGTATGCAGATTGATGAGAGAGATGGTATGAGGATCGAATATCCGGATGGCTGGTTACAGATCAGAAAATCAAATACGGAGCCGATCATAAGAATTTATGCTGAAAGTATCAATCAGGAAAAGGCTGATACTATGGCAGAAAGAGTTATTTCAATTATTAAAAATGCTTAATTTTTACATTGACAGGAATAAAAATACCCTCTTAAATGTCTTTAGATCGTAAAGACAATTTTGTGTCGATGTTAAATATTGTTAATTAAACAATGGGAACATACCATTTAAATACTTTTGTGACTGTTTAAAAATTAAAGGGAACTACTGTCTTAGAGAATTCTTAAAAAAATGGAACTGATACAGGCAGGAGATTCCGCCAGAATAAAAAAATAAAAAAGGATTATCTGATGAAAAAGACAATTATTATTGCGGCAAGTGCACTGGTAGTATTGATTATTGCACTTATTGTAATTGGAAGGATCTCCAAAAAGAAATCAATGGAAAACCTTTTTGTCAAGGCTCAGAAAGGAGCATTTGACATAATAGTTACCACCACAGGGGAACTGCAGGCTGAGAATTCAATTGATATTACAGGACCGGAATTCATGATGAACAGGAGAATAAGGGTTATGGATATTAAGATCACTGACCTGGTTCCTGAGGGTACGGAAGTCAAGAAAGGAGACTATATTGCTTCTCTCGACAAAACAACATTTGATAACACCCTGAAGGATCAGTTAGAGAATCTTGAGACCATGGAGACAAATCTGGAAGTCCGGACCCTTGATACCGCAGTCTCTCTCAGTAACCTCAGGGATCAGATCAAGAACCTCAAATTCAATGTTGAAGAGGCAAGACTGACTGTACAGGAATCAAAATTTGAGCCTCCTACAACACAGCGTCAGGCTGAAATATCACTGGAGAAGGCTATAAGATCGCTTGATCAGGCTCTGAGAAGCTATGAACTGAAAGTCGAACAGGCCAAATCTGATATGAGGACAATTAAAAACCAGCTTTCAGAACAGCGGCAGCAGGTCAAAGACCTTCAGACTCTTCTTGCACAGTTTGATATTTATGCCCCGGCTGATGGTATGGTTATCTATAAAAGAGACAGGACCAATGCAAAAAGGAAAATCGGATCATCATTATCACCATGGGATAATGTTGTAGCAACACTGCCGGATATGTCAAGTATGATCTCGAAGACTTATGTAAACGAGATAGACGTAAGCAAGGTTAAGACAGGGCAGAAGGTTGAAATAATGGTGGATGCTTTTCCTGAAAAAAGATATTCAGGATCAGTTATCAGCGTGGCAAACATTGGAGAACAGCTTCCGAATGCAGATGCAAAAGTGTTTGAGGTTGTTATTAAACTGGATGGTTCCGACAATATCCTGAGACCTTCCATGACTACTGGCAACAAGATCGTTACCAAAACTATAAATGATGTAACATATATTCCTCTTGAATGTGTGCAGACCACTCCGGACAGTATTCCGTTTGTATATATGAAAAATGGTACGAAAAGGATTGTTGTTCTGGGGGAATCAAATGAAAACAGTGTGATTATTGAGAAAGGCCTGGAGCCGGATGAACAGCTTTATCTTAATACTCCCGAGGAACCTGAGAAGTTTACCAAAATCGTTGGTGAAGAACTTATTTCAGAAATCAAAGAAAGGGCGAAAGCCAAGAAGGAAGCAGAAAGAAAAGCCAATGAGGAAGCCAGGAGGAATTACAGTGGAGAAGGTGGCATGGGCATGCGTCCGGGAATGGGCGGAGGCGGATTTCCGGGAGGTGGTATGAGAGGCGGTAATTTCCAGGGCGGCGGCCAGGGCGGCAATATGGATACAGCTGCTATGCGCAGATTCAGGGAAAGCATGAGAAATGGTAATTTCCCCGGTGGCGGCCAGGGAGGTAATATGGATACCGCAGCAATGAGGAGATTCAGGCAGATGATGGAGAGTAATCCTCAGGGAGGACAGCCAGGCGCACAACCGGGCATGCAACCCAGGACCAGGAATAATTCTGCAGGCCAGGGTAACACGAATCCTGACCCTCAGAGACAAAGATAATCTGAAAGTCAGATACTCCAGAGAACAGACAGATTTTTAATTTTAAAAAGAAAGCAAGATGTTCAAATTTATCTTCAGATATTTCCACGACATAGAAATTGCTGTTGAATCGATCATATCCAATAAGCTGAAGTCAATGCTTACAGCTCTGGGGATAATTTTCGGAGTAGCAGCTGTGATAGCAATGCTTGCTATCGGAAAAGGAGCCAAGCAGGAAATCATGGAACAGATGAAAATGGTTGGTGTAAACAATATCCTGATCAATCCTATTGTACAGGAAGAAGGTTCGTCAAGTTCAGACAATGCTGAAAAACAGCAGAAAAAATTCTCAAGAGGACTGAGCATGCTGGATGTTGAAGCAATACGTGAGACTCTTCCTTCTGTTAAAAGGATCAGTCCGGAAATATCCTTCAATTCAACAGCAATGATGAACGGTGTTAAGTACACAGCTAAACTCGTTGGTGTTTCAAATGACTATTTTTATCTGTATAACCTGCCTCTTGTAGCAGGTGCATTTTTTAATGAATACCAGGCAGAGAACGGCATACCGGTTTGTATTATCGGTGCGAATATCAGGGCAAAATTCTTCAGTAAGATTGACCCTCTGGGGCAATATATTAAGTTTAATGGTATCTGGCTCAAGGTTATAGGAGTGTTGCAGAAAACCACTGTAAGCCTTACCGGTTTTGAAGAAAAAGGGGTTAATGTTTATAACGATAATATCTATATACCCATTCAGACAATGTTATCAAGATATCAGAACCGGGCTCTTGTTAACACTAAACTTGCCTCCGAGGCTTCTACCAATGTCATGCTGATGGGAGGCCCCGGTGGTCCTGGAGGAGGAATGGGAAGAGTTATTGTAAGCAGCTCAGATGCAAACACTAACGTTGAGACAAACTATAACCAGCTTGACAGAATTGTGGTCCAGGTAAACGAAACAGAACAGATCAATTCTTCAACAGAAGTGCTGAGCCGTATGATGACAAGACGTCATTCCAATGTAAAGGATTTTGAGATCACAGTGCCTGAATTGTTACTTAAACAACAGCAAAGGACCAAAGATATCTTTAATATAGTACTGGGAGCCATTGCGAGCATTTCCCTGATTGTCGGGGGTATCGGTATCATGAATATTATGTTCGCCTCAGTTATGGAAAGGATAAAGGAAATCGGAACCAGAATGGCTATTGGTGCAAAGAAAATGGACATTGTCGTTCAATTCCTTTCCGAAGCTGTTCTGATCAGTCTGACCGGAGGATTTATTGGGATCTTCCTTGGAGTTATCATGGCCAAACTGATTGAACAGATTGCCGGAATAATGACGATTGTTTCATTCTTCTCGGTCTTTATTTCATTCGGAGTATCAGCAGCTGTAGGAGTGATATTCGGCTACTCTCCGGCAAAACGTGCATCAGAAAAAGATCCTATTGAATCATTAAGATATGAATAAAACAATAACAATGAAGAAATTATTTTTCCTTACGNNAGGCCAAGCACAGGTTCCGTGCCAGTTACTGGCAGTACAGGACATTCAAGGCAATGTACAGGCCGGCACTTACACTTACCGGCAATACTCCAGATTACACAACAGCAAATACTCGTGTATGGGATGCCGTTAAAGGAGAATACGTTTATATTTCGACAAATATCCTTCAGAATATAGGATCACTTTCACTTCAGCAGAATATAGGGTTTACAGGTGGTACAATCTCCCTTCAATCAGATCTTACTCTTGAGAATAATCTGGAAACAGACAAACATAATTATATTACTGCTCCCTTAAGTGTCAGGTTTGTTCAGCCGCTTTTCAGATATAATTCTCTCAGATGGGAGAAAAAAATATCCCCTCTTGAATATGAGCAGGCAAAAAAGACTTACGTGCAAAGTATAGAGAGCGTTCATCAGCAGGCTGTTCAGTATTTCTTTGCTCTGGCCCTTGCCCAGATAAACAAACAGATCTCTGAAATGAACTACGATAATGCAGACACCTTGTGGAAAATGTCACAGGGGAGGTATAACCTCGGAACAATTGCAGAAGATGAAATGCTTGAGATGCAGCTTTCCTGGCTTAATACAGACAACGCCAGAAAAGAGGCCAATATGAACCTGAGGGACAGGGAGATAAGGTTAAGATCCTTCCTCGGTTTCAATGAAAATGTAAATATCGAACTGATAATCCCATCTGAAGTTCCTGAATTACAGGTCAATCCTCAGGAAGTACTGGAGCTTGCACATGCAAACAACCCGGAGATGATAGCACAACAACTGACATTGCTGAACGCTCAGAGCAGTGTTGCTCAGGCTAAGGCTGAGAAGGGGCTTAATGCAAACCTTGTTGCTTCTTTTGGATTACGCGATCAGGATCCTGTATTCGCCAACGCATATTCAAAATCGAACCAGCAGCAGACTGTCAGGCTTGGTATAACCCTGCCAATCCTCGACTGGGGACAGGGAAGGGGAAGGTACCAGATGGCAAAATCGAGCCTGGAACTGGCTCAGGTGACTTCACAACAGCAAAGGTCAGACTTTGATGCAAACCTTATTCTTGATTGCGAGCAGTTCAACCTGCAGGCAGGACAGGTAGCTACAGCTGCAAAATCCGACACAGTTGCCCAGAGAATGTTCCAGGTTGCATATGAAAGGTTCAGGATCGGGAAAATATCAGTACTTGAACTGAACAATGCAGATACCAAAAAGGATAGCAACAGAAGAGCATATATCCAGGCAATGCAGAACTACTGGAATTACTTTTACAATATACGAAGTCTTGCACTTTATGATTTTATAAACAGGAAACCACTCGAGACTGACTACGAGAAGGTATTAGAATAAAAAATAAGACTTGGGCAAAATGTGAAGGCTGGATATTTTATATTCAGCCTTTTTTTGTAAAAATTTTAATATATTTGCGCCTCGATAAATAAGAATCAGAAATAATTACAGAGTAATTTTAAATAGAGATGCAGAACAAAGCAGCCATAATCATTCTTGCAATTGCATTGGCATTAGTATCAGTTTATGAATTATCTTTTACTGCTGCGACAGCAAAAGTAAAAAAGGATGCAAGGGAATTTGCCAAAGGTGATCTTGAAAAGCAGACATATTATTTAGATTCGATTGCCAGCCTTCCAAAAGAAAAGTGGAACTACCTTGGATATACCTTTAAAGAGTGCCAGAAAAAGGAGATAAATCTGGGACTTGACTTAAAAGGTGGTATGAATGTTATCCTCGAAGTATCAGTAGAGGATATTCTAAGGTCCCTTTCGAATTACAGTTCTGATCCCGGGTTTAACCGTGCAATAGCGCGTGCAAAAGAGCTTCAGGCTCAGGGCCCCGGCGATTTCCTTTCTCTTTTTGGCAGAGCCTTTCAGGAGGTTGACCCGAACGCCAGGCTTGCAGCTATCTTCAATACAGTGGATCTGAGAAACAGGGTCAACTTTAATTCAACAAATGAAGAAGTGCTTAAGGTTCTTGATGAAGAAGTCACCTCAGCTATCAGCAATGCCTTCAATATACTTTCACAACGAATTGACAGATTTGGTGTAGTTCAACCCAGCATTACGCAATTGAGTACCAAAGGAAGGATCATGATACAGCTGCCCGGCCAGACCGATTACCAGAGGGTACGCGAACTCCTTCAGGGAACTGCCAATCTTGAATTCTGGGAAACATACGAGAACGCTGAAATAATAGGATACCTGTCAGAAGCCAATAACCTTTTAAGAAGTATTGTAGCAAATTCACAAAATGCTAAACCAGACAGTATAAAATCAGTATCAGGTACTTCTCTGAGCGACACAACCGGGACTGAAGACAAAGCTCTTCTTGATCTTATATCTTCAGATACGACAAAAAAAGAAGAAGCTGCCACACGGGAACAATTTAACCTTCAGAATCCACTTTTCGGATTATTGAACCCAAGAGTAACTGCCCAGGGAGAACCACTGCAATCAAGTATGGTCGGACTGGCAATGGGAATAGATACAGCAAAAGTAAATGATTATTTATCGATGAATCAGGTGAAAGCTTTGTTCCCCCGCGATCTGAGATTTTACTGGAGCCAGAAACCTTATAAATATGACCCGTCGCAGACACTTTTTGAACTTCATGCCATAAAAGTTACAACACGTGACGGAAGGGCACCTTTAACAGGAGATGTCATTACATCGGCACGACCGAGTACAGGTGTAACCGGTTCAGATGTTCAGGTGAATTTCAACATGAATACCGAAGGGGCAAAGATATGGCAGAGAATGACCCGTGAGAATATAAACCGCTGCATAGCTGTTGTGCTCGACGGATATGTCCGTTCATATCCGAGGGTTGAAGCCGAAATCTCGGGTGGAAGCACTCAAATCACGGGTGATTTTACAATTGATGAAGCAAATGACCTTGCAAATATACTTAAATCAGGGAAAATGCCGGCTCCTGCAAGGATCATTTCTGATACAGTGATCGGACCGACCTTAGGTAAGGAAGCAATAAACGCCGGGCTTAAATCCTTCATTATATCATTCTTTATCGTTCTGCTGTATATGATCTTCTATTACAGCAAGAGTGCAGGGACAATAGCTGATATCGCGCTTCTGGCAAATATATTCCTGATAATGGGAGTTACCACTTCTCTGGGAGCGGTCCTGACCCTTCCCGGAATTGCCGGTATTGTGCTTACAATGGGTATGTCGGTTGATGCCAATGTGCTTATTTATGAAAGAATACGTGAAGAATTAAGGGCGGGCAAGGGGTATAAACTGGCAATAGCCGACGGTTATAAAGGCTCTCTCTCAGCTATTTTGGACTCCAATATAACAACCCTGCTCACAGGTATAATTCTTTACGTTTTTGGAACAGGTCCGATAAAAGGGTTCGCTACCACACTTGTTATAGGTATTTTCACCTCTTTATTCAGTGCGATCTATATCACCCGACTTATTTATGAATGGCTGCTGAAGAGAAATGCAAGCCTGTCTTTCTCAATAAAGATCACATCCAATATCCTGAAAAATACGCACGTTGATTTCATGGGCAAAAGACGCATCTTCTATGGGATCTCAATAGCAATAACAATTATAGGCATCATCTCACTATTTGTAAGAGGACTTAACCAGGGAATTGATTTTAAAGGGGGAAGAACATATGTTGTAGAGTTCAAAAATAGTGTCAGGACAGCAGATGTTGCAGAGAAACTGACTCCGGTATTCGGAGAGGCACCTCAGGTTGTAACATTCGGAAGCGACAACCAGGTGAGGATAATGACGAAATACAGGGTCAATGAAAGCGGAGCTGACAGTGAAGTTGAAACGGAATTATATGAAGGTCTTAAAGATCTGCTGGGCCCGGATGTAACGAAGGAAGAATTTCTGGCAGATTACAGAAGAAGCTCAGAGACTGTAGGGCCGACAATAGCCAGTGATACAAAGAGAAATGCTGTTTTTGCTGTTCTCTTCTCACTTGTTATCATGTTCTTATATATATTCATCAGGTTCAAGAACTGGCAATATGGCCTGGGGGCATTTACTGCTGTGGCACACGATACATTAATAATGATCGGAATATATTCATTATTGTGGGGTTTGCTTCCCTTCACAATGGAAATAGACCAATCTTTCATTGCTGCAATACTTACTGTTATTGGTTATTCAATCAATGATACCGTTGTAGTTTACGACCGGTTGAGGGAATTTATTCCTCTTCACAGGAAACGTCCTCTTAAAGAAGTCATTAATCTGGCAATGAATGATACACTGAGTCGTACACTGAATACAGGTATGACATCAATACTGGTTCTGATAGTAATGTTCTTTTTTGGTGGCGAGACAATCCGAGGATTCCTTTTTGCGATGATAATTGGGATCATTGTAGGGACATATTCCTCAATATTCATAGCCAGTTCACTTGTTTATGATACAGCCAGGAAGAAAGGCATAAAATCCTGAAAATATAGAATTACAGGAGCTATGTTCCCGGAGTGGTTTCAATACTTCTATTTAAACTGCTCCGGGAATTTTATGTGATAGAATCACTTGTAAGATATACGGAATCTTTACTAACTTTACAGACTGAAATAAAATCAAACAGGGGGATTCCATGAGCGGACAGGAGATACTTGTAATTATACTGGTGATACTTCTTCTATTTGGCGCAGATAAGCTTCCTGAGATAGCAAAAAGCTTCGGTAAGGGCATGCGTGATTTCAGAAAAGCCACGGATGATATTAAAAGGGAAATTGAGACAAGCACCAGGGATATCAGGAACGATTTCAATGAAGTGACCAATACTATTAAGAAGGACGTTACTGATCTTTCGGAGAACATTACAAAAGACGTCAATGAGGTGTCAGATAATATCTCAAGCAACATAAATGAGTTTTCGAATTCAATTCAGAATGACGCAAAAGAAGTAGCCGATGGCTTTCAGAAGGATGCTGATGAGATCGCGGATAATATCCGGAAAGATGTGAACGGGGTCACAGAGCCGGTAAAGAAAGATGACAATGAAGTGCCGGATGATTATAAGTATGATTATCCTGATTAATTTATTTAAGGTGCTTCTTCCGGATAGATAAGTTGTTAACGGCTGCCGCTTACCGGTTTGACAATTATGATTAAAACAATAGGAATTACAAAAGCATTCGGGGATCTGAAAGTTCTTAAAGGGATAGATCTTGTAATAAATGAAAAAGAGGTTGTATCAATTGTCGGAGCAAGCGGAGCAGGTAAAACTACACTTCTGCAGATAATAGGTACTCTTGACAGACCTGACGATGGCACCATATTCTATAACGGTTCAGATATCAGTAAGCTTAAAGGGAAAGCCCTGGCCTCATTTCGTAATAATAATATAGGTTTTGTATTTCAGTTTCACCAGCTGTTGCCGGAATTCACGGCACTTGAGAATGTTTGCATTCCGGCATATATTGCCGGGAAAAATAAAACAGAAGCTGAATCGAGGGCTGCTGAGCTGCTTGGCTTTCTGAATCTTGCCGACAGGCTTGAGCATAAACCCTCGGAACTGAGCGGAGGTGAGCAGCAGCGGGTTGCAGTTGCAAGAGCATTGATAAACAATCCCTCGGTTATTCTTGCCGATGAACCGTCTGGTAACCTTGACAGTGAGAATAAGAGTGAGCTCCATAAGTTATTTTTCAGACTCAGGGATACTTTCGGACAGACGATCGTTATTGTAACACACGACAGACAACTTGCAGATATGTCGGACCGGATCCTGCAGATAAAAGACGGGATGATAATAAATTAAAAGGCGTTACTGTCCCGCAGGGGAAAGATCATAAATATCCGGATATAATTGTTAATTGGTGTCAGAGAAAACTTATGCGACTAAAAAGGTCCGAACTGAAAGATTTTCTGGATGAGAAGGTTGATCTGTACAACAGACCATCATTTATTGAACAGGATCCCATCAGCATCCCGCATCTTTATACAAGAAAAGAAGATATTGAAATATCCGGGTTCCTTGCTGCGACAATCGCATGGGGTAACCGTAAGATGATCCTTAGAAATTCAGCCAGAATGATGGAGATACTGGAAAATTCGCCTTTTGGATTCATAGTGAATTCAAGTGATTGCGAACTGGATCAGGCCATACGTTTCGTACACAGGACCTTCAATTCTGTCGATCTTGCATATTTTTTAAAAGCGCTAAGGCATATTTACAGAAACAGGGGAGGACTTGAAACAATTTTTGAAACCAACAAAACATCCGATTCGCTTCAACCTGCAATTCACGAACTGCACAAGATATTTTTTGAGCTGCCACACGAAAAAAGGACTGAGAGGCACGTCTCAGATCCGTTTAAAGGTTCAGCGGCGAAAAAAATAAACATGTTTAGTCGGGCAATTAGTGTAGCCATTAATCAAAATATATTAACTCGGTCGGATTCAGTTTTATGATATCAGAAGAAACACTACTTGCTTCAAACCCCACAAAATCCTTTGGAAGTTTGGTTGACTTACCTGCTGATTTCAATAAATATCTTGCGAGTTCTCTGTCCTCCTTCAGGTCTTCTTTCGTGATTGCTCTTGACCTGTAATACGATAAGCAATACCAATTTAATGCCTGCCAGTTAGTCATGAAGATGCTTTGCTCATCGAAACCACGATATTCAATTTTCACAAGAAAATTGCCACTCCTTTTATTTGGTTCATGCTTTATCGTAATACGTTTAATTAATGAATGAACTAACCTTCTTGTTTCATCAAAACCAGCATCCAAATGGTATTGTCCGAGAATATTTTCAACCCTCTTGAGCCTGTTTTCTCCTGACCTTTCAATCAGCCTGTTCTCAAGAATGTCGATGGCATTTTCTTTTTCTTTTATTTTTCGTTTTGTGGTCTTCAGTGTTTCTTTTATTTTTTCATCATCCTCAAAATCTGGGTCAGCCAAATTTTTATACGCTTTTTCTTCGGCTCTCCGCAGATATTCAAGTTCCTTTTTTTCTTTGCCGATTTTTTCTTTCAGTTCATCCAGTTTTTCAGTGTTTTCAGGCAAACCAGCCAGAAAATCTTGCAGTCCTTTAGCCAAGAACAAATGGTATATTATGAAAGTTTCGATTTTTGCGATGCTTATGCCTCTGGAGTTGCATTTAATGTAGTGCTTTGATTTGCCTTTGCACTTATATGCGCTATCCTTCCCTTTGAGACGCTTCTTTCCTCGGAACTCGCTTCCGCAATCGGCACAGTATGTTATCCCGTTTAACAAATAATGGTATTCATCACGCTTTCCTACTTTCTTTCTGTTGTTTTCCAGATTGTCATTTACTTCCTGCCAGTACTGTTCTGTCAAAATCGCTGGAATAGGTACTTGTTCACCGTTCCACATGCGAACACCTTTATAAACGGGATTGGTAATAATATCATGAACAACATTTCCCCGCCAGATGATATTTTCCTTTTTATAGGTGGTTATCTGTTTAGTGTACCTGTCTTTCCTTCTGAAGTTACCTGAAAATTGGTTGAATTTGGTCGGAATATGTTCTGCATTAAGTCTTTTAGCAATCGTATATGTTCCGAGTCCGTCCAATGACATCTGAAATATCCTTTTAATTATATCTGCTTCTTTTTCGACAACAGCAAATTTTCCGTCATCGCCTTTTTTATACCCATAGGCACATAAACCATGTGTCTTGCCATTCTTCGCATTAATAGCAATGGCTTCTTTTACTTTGATTCCAGTGACTGTTGCATACAATTCATTAGCAAGTGACATAACGCCAGTGATAAACTTGTTTTCAGGAACATCCAAGTCGAGGAACTTTCCACTTGGGTAATACTTGCATTTGTGTTCGAGCATGAGAGATACAAACATGTTCCAGATGGTGTTATTTCTCTCTATGCGTGACTGGTCGTAACAATATACATGTGTGATTTCCTTATTTTTAATGGCATTCAGGAGAAGCGCAAATTCAGGACGCTCAGAAATTTTTTCGTTTCTTCCACTGATACCTTCGTCAACAAATACCCTGAATTCCATGCCTTCAGACTTAGCAAACTCAATCCCATACTTTTTCTGTACTGCAATGGAAACGTCTTTGCCTTCCTCTTTGTGTTTGCTTATCCTGCAATAAATTCCGACCATTTTACATATATATGTGCAAATATAATAATAATGGTTATTCCGTTAATTAATGTTGCTAAAATGAAAGCAAGAATTCTCCTTTTAATGTTATATTCGTGATTACAAAAAATTAACCATGTCTGAAGACCAAAAACGACAACTAAATCAGCAACTCTGGAACATTGCCAACACCCTGCGTGGTAAAATGGATGCCGATGAATTCCGTGACTACATTCTCGGCTTCATTTTTTACAAATATCTGTCGGAAAAAATGGAATTGTATGCTAATGGCATCCTGAAGGAAGACAAAATAAAATATCTGGCGATACCTGAAGACACCAAGCAGGGTCAGGAATATCTGGAAGCCATAAAAGAAGAATCACTTGAAAAACTGGGTTACTTCCTGAAACCATCAGAACTATTCGGGCAGGTTGCAAAACGTGGAAACGGCAATGGGAAACATGGAAACGCCTTCATTATAGAAGATATACAGAGAATCCTTATCAATATCCAGAACAGTACGATGGGTACTGCCAGTGAAGAGGATTTTGACCACCTGTTCGAGGACATGGATTTAAACAGCACTAAACTGGGCAAGACTGCTGAACAACGAAATGAAGTTATTGCAAAAGTACTGGCACATCTGGATAAAATTGATTTTCAACTGGAACAATCTGAAATTGATGTACTGGGCGATGCTTACGAATACCTGATTGCTCAGTTTGCCAGTGGTGCGGGTAAAAAAGCGGGTGAATTTTACACTCCGCAACAGGCATCAAAAATACTTGCACGGATTGTTACACTGGGTAAAACACGTATTAAATCTGCCTATGACCCTACTTGTGGTTCGGGTTCACTAATTCTTCGGTTGGGCAGGATTTGTGATGTATTGAAGTTTTACGGTCAGGAGCGCAATCGAACCACATACAACCTGTGTCGAATGAACATGATTCTGCATGGTGTTCACCACACCAGATTCGATATTAAATTGGAAGATACACTCGAACATCCGCAACACGAGAAACTCGATGCTGAGGCAGTGGTTGCAAATCCGCCATTTTCAGCACAGTGGAGTGCCAGTCCCTTATTCATGACCGATGACAGGTTCAGCGAATACGGCAAACTTGCACCATCATCAAAGGCTGACTTTGCATTTATTCAGCACATGTTATATCATCTGGCAGAAAATGGTGTAATGGCTGTCGTTATGCCACACGGGGTGCTATTCAGGGGCGCAGCCGAAGGTCATATCAGGAAATATCTTATTGAGGAAAAGAACTATTTGGATGCAGTTATCGGACTTCCAGCCAATATTTTCTATGGAACATCCATACCCACATGCATATTGGTATTCAAAAAATGCCGTGAGCATCCAGATGACATTCTGTTTATTGATGCCAGCCAGTACTATGAGAAAGTTAAGACACAAAATTATCTGCGTGATGAGGATGTTGACAGAATAGTGGATACATACGCAAAACGCATCACAATTGACAAATACAGCTATGTTGCCAGTCTGGATGAGGTCAGGGAGAACGAATATAACCTGAACATTCCGAGGTATGTTGACACCTTTGAAGAGGAAGAACCTGTGGATATTGATGCTGTTGCCAGTGAACTGAAAGAACTGGAAACGGAAATGAAGGACACTGATAATACCATTGCTGGTTTCTGCAAGGAATTAAACATCACAACACCGTTTTAATCATGGGAAAACAAAAAATCATACCGCAAATGCGTTTCCCTGAATTTGAGGGGGAGTGGGTGAACAAGAAATTAGGACAGATATACAAATTTAAAATAACAAATTCTCTTTCCAGAGCAGATTTAAACTATGAAAATGGTTCAGTGAAAAATATCCATTACGGGGATATTCATACACAGTATGCAACTTTATTTGATATTACTAAAGAATCTGTACCTTATATAAACCATGAACTTAATATTACGAAATACTCAGACGAAAATTACTGCCAAGAGGGAGATTTGATATTTGCAGATGCTTCAGAAGATTACAACGATATTGGTAAGTGCATCGAAATTGTGAATTTGAATAATGAAAAAGTCCAATCGGGACTGCATACTCTTCTGGCAAGACCTGAAAAATCGATTATGGCTATTGGTTTTGCAGGTTACTTAATGAAATCAGGAAATGTAAAGTTGCAGATTCAACGAGAAGCGCAGGGAACAAAAGTATTAAGCATTACGTCAGGCAGATTATCAAAGATTGAATTAATATTCCCCGCTCTCCCCGAACAACAAAAAATCGCATCCTTTTTCACCGCCATTGACCAGAAGATATCACAACTCAAACGAAAGAAAACCCTGCTGGAACAATACAAGAAAGGGGTGATGCAGAAAATATTCTCACAGGAAATCAGGTTCAAAGACGATAACGGGCAGGAGTTTCCGAAGTGGGAGAAGAAGAGGCTGGGGGAACTAACCTACAAAACTGGGAAAAAGAATAAGGGTAGTACCCCGTACCCAATTTATTCTATTAATAACAGAGAAGGCTTCTTACCGCAGGGAGACCAATTCGAAGGTGTTGACAGTAATAGTCGGGGTTATGATATCAGCCTTTATAAAATAATTGAAGAAAAAACATTTGCCTATAATCCTGCAAGGATAAATGTTGGTTCTATTGGTTTTAGTGGTGATTTAAAAGATATTATTATCAGTTCATTATACGTCTGCTTCAAAACAAAACAGGGAGTCGAAGATGC
>MTKX01000032.1_pt1 | contig 87131 bp, 80 predicted proteins | sample 1042771 | NCBI WGS metagenome assembly MTKX01 (sample SAMN06212183, study PRJNA360534) | anaerobic digester metagenome | biome: Wastewater treatment plant; material: sludge; isolation source: anaerobic digester fed with sludge from wastewater treatment plant | place: Denmark: WWTP Randers ...
GCTGCTAAACGCGGCAGTACTGCTACCGGAGCAGATGGTCTGATCTCCTGCAATAGTGCCTGCGGTCACATTGTTGATCGTCACCACAGCATTACCATTCATGAGGGTAGAACCATCTCTTATTGTATAGGTGCCTTCTGCAGTAACATGGTTGAAGGTCAAAGAAGAGCCTGTTCCCAGTAGAGAGTCTCCTGTTGAAATTCCATTCTTATAAAGGGTATAAGTATCTCCGCTTTGAGAACCGGACAAATAAATTGATACTCCACTTCCTCCCTGACAATAACTTCCACCACCCGATACATTATAAATGGGTTGCCCAAATGTTGAAAATGTAAAAATCAATAATAATACTGAAATGAGAAGCGACTTCTTAAATACAAACGGTTTTAAAAATTCAGCTGATATCTCTTTTCTCAATGTAGCAGCAATTTGCAATCTTCTTAATGACATTTTTAGTTCTTCAGTATCCCTGCTCATTTCTCTGCATTTAGTCCCTGTTTAAATTTCTGTTTCATATACAGGTCTTTTTCTGTTTCTGCCTGCCGGAAGGGGGGATCCTGCCGGGGGAGAGAACGTCGTATTTGACCACTATTTATACCTCTTTCGCCAGGGATAAGGCATTGCCTGAAAACATAAACACCTCTATGACAGAATTTTATTCACTGACGAGTTTGTGTATAATATTGAACTAAATTAAGATTTTTTTTTTACAAATTGCATATGCCGGATCGCAATTATTATAAAAATAGGGGAAAAGGGGATCCGATGAGAGTTTAAATGGTTTGAAGGCTTCGCCGTTCAAAGGTTTCGTGCTTCGCTCGACAAAGACCACTACTGCTGTATCGCTGCAATCCTTCATTTGCTCAGTTGGTCAAGGCAGGCTGTGTCCGACGAAGATGAGGTTCCAGGCACTTCGGACTTTGCCCAAAATAGTCAGGTGCGTCCGACGAATTTGGGTGTTCAAAAGTGGTTCAACCCTCCTTCGCCAACCTCGTACAACTATATCTTCAGTGCTTTGCCGCCGGGAAGCATTTGGCAGCCGATGGGTGATGCAGGCTACGGCGTACGAAGTGGTTTAATCCTCCTTCACCAAATGCGTACCGCAAAAACTTCAGTGACAGGGAACAAAAGGCTGTGAAAAAGAGAGACTGAAAGGCTGAAACAACATAATCCAGGGCAACGCCCGGTGATTGAAGCCGCCTTGTTATCTTACATGTGGTTTGAAAGCTGAGGCCGGATGTCTTTCCTGCATTTTAAGGTGGTACATCATCCTTTAGTGTTGGGGGTCTCCGTATAGGAGAAGGTTGTGGCCCTTCTGACGACTACCCTGGAGGGACTGCATGGTCCTTGCAGTCGGTGATGTCGGTAGGATGAGTGGCGATGGGCAGCGATGAGTAGCGATGGGCAGGGATGAGCTGGGATTAGTGGCGATGGGCAGCGCCTGGGGAATGGGTGCGGAATGCCAGGCACTAATATTTGCGGTGCACAGGACCCCAACGCCGGGGTTTTCACCTGCTTTTCGCTCCCTTCCACACGATATTGTACACCGCCCTCCTGAAGTAGCGGAAATCGGTCCGCAGCGGCGCCTTCTCATAGGCGTCGAGGTAGCGCATCTCAGAAGCCTGGATCTCCTCCAGCGTTTCCGGCAGGTCGGCATAGAAGGGAGGGATGAGTCCGGGTTTTACACGGATTCGCCGTTGCTGCAATTCAGGAGAGTAGAGGTTGAAATAGTGCTTGCTGAGGGGTCTTACGCCCACCAGCTTCACGTCGCCGCGCAGCCAGTTCAACAATCCGGGCAGTTCGTCGATCCAGTAGCGCCGCAGTCGCCGTCCCACCCTGGTGATCCGGAAGTCATTCCTGATCTTGCCGCCCAATGCCAGGTGGTTCTGCTCGAAGGCATATTCCTGGATGAATTCACTGTAGGGGTGCATGGTTCGAAGCTTGTACATTTTGATCATCTTTCCGTTCTGGCCAATGCGGTTAAGGTGAATGAGCAAGCCGTAGGAGGGATATCCGTTTTTCACAGGAAGTCCTGTTTTACGTGCGGCCACCATGAAAAGGCCGTTGGAGCCCTTCTCTTCGGCGATGGTGAATCCGCAGGCGCTGAGGCGTCCCAGGATTTCTGGCCTGCTAACCACCTTGCTCTGTCCGTGGGTGAAATAGGACCATATTTTCCGGAAGGGGGGGAGCGAGGGGATCACCCGCATCAGCAGGTAGTCGCCTGAATAGTAGAGTTTGTTGAGCAGCGGCGGATATTTGCGCATGATGCGGGCCTTGCGCTGGTGACTGGTTTCAGCGCATACCACCAGCATTCCCTCATTGCGGAGCCTGCTGTGGGCCACCTGCAGGAAGTGGTTGATATGCCGCACCCGGTTGATCTGGCGGATGTTGATGAGGCAGCGGAACTCCTCTGCGGGGTAAGAGAGGAGCGGGGAAGAATCGGGAGTGTCGGCAACCAGGTAACTCCCGGAGGTCGGGGGACAGTGGTGGCTGATGAATTCCAGAATCTCCGGTCCGGCATTTTCCAGGGCAGACGGCCCTATAAGGGCTCCCTTGCCGGTTTCGCCCTCCCGGAGGGTGAGGAACCGACTGGTGGAACCGGATTCTTTGGCCAGGGTAATCTCTTCGGGATCGCGCAGAGGAACCGATTCGCGGAAGAGGGTGAAAAAGAGAATGATCAGGTATTCACCGGCCAGCAGTCCGAAGATGTTGGTGAAGATGACCTGTCGCGAAAATTCTTGAAACTGCAGGAGGACCACAGCAACCAGGGCGAACAAACAGGAGAGGATCCAGCTCAGGTTGTAGCGGTGGATCAGCTTGGCGGTGGTGTAGCGGGTTCCCCTCTCATATTTTCCGAGGAGGAGGGAGACCACGATGTGAAATCCATAGAAGCATAAGGCCGGTCCGCCGAATACTCCTATCTCCTCTTTCAGGGGACCCGGGTGGATCCACATGGAAAGGAGAAATACCAGTAAAATGACAGTTAAATTCCAGGCAAGCTGCCGATTGAACTTTTTCATCCCTGATCATCTCCGTTAAAGGAACTAAAGCGGTCCATTCAGAAATCGGGTGCAAATATAAGGAAAATTGCTATCGGCACGGCACCGACGCACCCCAATGATGGCTGTTGTTTTTTTTTCTGACGTATACATAACTGGTTCTCTTTGAATTCCGGCAGGCGTATTTTTCAAAAGGCATTTTCCCCGTGCCTGCGTGTTTCTTTATTCTGTATGCTATAACCCACCTGAATGGTCAAGTGCTCGTCCGGAACATAAAAATCTTTTCCTGTGTCGTTTTTCCGGAAATAAAAGCTGTTTTCCAAAATATATTATAAAACATATTTTAATTGTGCATAATTAATAAAATATTTTATAAATTTGATCAGTATAAATAAAACTAATTAAAAAATAAATCTGGATTGCACCTTTCTGATCTCCCTGGCCTGATTACCTGAACGGGACCTCCGGCTCCGGTATCTCCGGCTCCGGTACCATCCGGGACCGGCATCAGGTGAAGGGATGGGAAGGAGGTGCCCGTGAGGGCTTGTTAAACAGCAGGTCGATTCAACAGATCAACGAAAATGAAACTGTTCCTGAAAGACATCGAGGAGTTTAACGTTCAGAACCGGCAGTTTGCGCAGAAGCGGAAGATTGTCTCGTTGCTGAACAAGTCGGAGCAGCCCCTTACCATTCCAGCTATTTGCCAGAAGGTGAAGCTGAGTATTCCGACGGGGACCAAGCTGATCAACGAGTTGTTCGAGGACGGGGTGATCGTGGAGGCCGGCAAGTTGGAGACCGAGAGTGGCCGCCGTCCTCTTCTCTACCGGGTCGACCCCGCTTATGCCTTTACCCTTGGGGTGGTGATCCTCCTGAAGGGGATCTCCTTTTCGATCTTTAACCTCTCTATGGAAAAGGTATATGGTTGCGAAAACAAGGCATTTGTGCTGGAAAACACTCCAGAATGCCTGGAGGAGGTGATTGGCTTCCTGAGCAGGTCGCTGGAGCAGTCAGGGATTCCGGCCAGCCGGGTTCTGGGGATGGGGATCGGGATTACCGGCCGGGTAAATTCCCGTACAGGTCACTCCTATAACTATTTTGACTTCCCCGAGAGACCGGTGGCGACTCTTATCGGGAAGCACTTCCCCTTTCCCGTTTGTCTGGATAATGACACCAGGGTATCGGGACTGGCCGAGCAGGTGTTCGGGCAGGCGCGGGAGCGGAAGAACGCCTTCGTGGTCAATCTGAGCCGCGGGCTGGGGCTGGTGATCATCAGCAACGGGGAGATCGTGGAGGGGGAGGAGTCGTTTGCCGGGGAGTTCGGCCACATCCAGTTCGGCGATTCCGATCGGTTGTGCCTCTGCGGTAAGCGGGGATGCCTGGGTACTGAGGTGTCGGGGTATGCCCTGGAGCAAAATTTCAGGGAGCAGATGTCTGCCGGCGCGGTGTCGCTTCTCTCGGGTACCCCAGATAGCAGGATCCCCGGAATCTCTGAAAGCGGGCACAGCGGGAGTCATGTGCATAACGGGAGCGTCCAGTACGGCGAGATCCTGGAGGCGGCTCTTAAGGGCGATGTCATTTCCATATCGTTGGTCCACCAGGTTGGCTTCCGGCTGGGAAAGGCGCTGGGAAGCATGATCAACCTGCTCAACCCGGGGGTGATCATCATCGGCGGCACCTTTAGCGCTGTGCACGAGATCCTGCTCGATGCCGTTAAGTCGGGTATGCGCCATACCGGACTTATATTACCCCTACGTTCCTGTGAACTGATTTTTTCCACGCTGGGCTCCGATGCGGCTGTCAAGGGTGCCGGGGCCATGGTACTGCGGAAACTAAAGCTGATTTAATTCATTATAGCTCTTTAATAACCATTAATAACTATTGCATGATCCACATGAAAATGACAAAACGGGCAAGTCTCAGGATGTGTGCCCTGGTAGCGCTCCTGCTGCTGCTGGCGCCTGTCTCCTGGGCACAGAGCCTGGTGAGAGGGACGGTGACCGACCAGAACGGTCTGCCTCTCGCCGGAGCGACCATCGTCGTCAAGGGGACGACTACGGGAACTACTACGGATGCAAACGGCCAATTTACCCTTAGCCTGCCCACGGGAGGTGAGACCCTGGTCTTCGCCTTCATCGGCTACGAACGGGTAGAGATGCCGGTGCGAAACCAGAAAACGATCCGCATCGCTATGCGCGAACAAAGCGAAGGCATTAACGAGGTGGTGGTCGTAGGTTACGGCACCCAGAAGCGGGGCAGCATCACGGGGGCGGTCAGCGCCATCGGCGGCGAAGAACTCCTCAAACGGCCCGCCGGGAATATCACCAACATGCTTGGGGGCGTCGTCTCGGGCGTCATCTCCCTCCAGCAATCGGGACAGCCGGGGGCTGACGGCTCCAGCATCATCGTCCGCGGCTCATCGGCCAAATACATTGTCGACGGCATCGAGCGGAGCATCTCCGAAATCGACCCTAACGAAATCGCGTCCATCTCCGTACTGAAGGATGCTTCTTCCGCATCGGTGTACGGGCTGGATGCCAACACGGTGGTAATCGTTACCACCAAGCGCGGTGCCACGGCTCCCTCGCGGATCACCTTCACGGGCGCCTATGGTGTGAGTACCAATACCTTGATGCTCAATATGTTAGATGCTCCTGGTTATGCCTACTGGTACAACAAGGCGCGGGAGATGGACGGCGATGCCCCCGTCTTTTCGCAGGCGCACGTTGAAATGATGACTAACGGCGATCCTTCCGACGGATGGCACAATACCAACTGGTATGAGGAGACCTTCGGCATCGGCACCAACACCAACCTGAACGTCAACGCCACCGGGGGTACCGATAAGATCAAGTATTTCGTCTCCCTGGGCAACTACTCCCAGGATGGGAATGTCAGAGGCTTCGATTACAACCGGCTTAACCTCCGCTCGAATATCGACGCCATCATTGCGAATCACCTCACCCTGACCTTTGACGTGTCGGGAAGGATCGAATCGCGCCACCGGCCGGGATACAGCGCCTCTCCCGGCGACTGGAACAACATCCCCCAGCAGGCCATCAGAGCGCATCCATACGTTCCGGCAGAGATCGACGGAGTGCCCGTGTCGACGCGTACCGCCAGTTCCTATGTGAACCCGCTGGCCGCCTCCGACCTCACGGGCTATAACCGGAACAAAACAAACATCCTGCAGACCAACCTGGCGCTCAATTATGACGCTCCCTTCCTGAAGGGGCTGAGCTTCAAATTTCTGACGGCTTTTGACGCCTCCTACCAGACCTCCAAGGGCTTCTCAACGCCTTATTATACCTGGGTGGCCACGGCCCCCACGGCGCCCACGGGCGATATCAGCTATGTGAAGACTTACGATGCCCGCGGCACCACGACCAGTCTGGTCGAGGGATTGGGTCACTACACCCACCTGACCACCAACAGCAGCGTGAAATATGTCAACAAATTCGGCCTGCACAACCTGGAACTCCTCGGGCTGGTGGAGACCATTCAGCGCGACGGCAACCTCTTCGGCGCCTATGGTTACGGCTTTGACATCCCGCAACTCGACGAGCTGAGTTTTGCCAAGCTGAAGGAGAAGAACGATGTGTCGGGGAGCAGCTATCAGCAGCGCACGGCAGGTTTCCTGGGACGCCTTAACTACGACTTCGACAACAAATACCTCGCGGAATTCTCTTTCCGCTACGACGGCAGTTATGTCTTCGGCGGGATGGTCAAGGGCAAACGGTGGAGTCCTTTTCCGGCGGGCTCTTTGGGCTGGCGGATCTCCAATGAGGAGTGGTTCAAACAGGCGATACCTAACGTCGACAACCTCAAACTGAGGGGGAGTATCGGTCTGACTGGCACCACGGAAATTCCGGCGTACTATTACCTGAATACGCTCTCCTTCCTGACCGGTCCGGCGGTGGTCATCGGTGGAGTGGCCCAGAGCGGGCTTCTCACCAGTCGTCCGGCCAATATCAACCTCACCTGGGCCAAAGCCCTCCAGTACAACGCTGGTGTGGACGCCACCCTGTGGGGCGGTCTCCTGGGCTTCGAGTTTGATGTCTTCTACAAATATATCTACGATATGCTCAGCTCGGTCGACGCCACCTATCCCGACAGCTACGGCGGCTATGTCTATGGTTATGCCAACAACAACAAGCAGGACCACAAGGGTTTTGAGGTGATGGTGAGCCATCGCCACAAAATTGGCGACTTCAGCTACCGGGTAGGCCTCAACGGCACCTACACCAAGCGGCGGTGGTTGCGCTACGGCGATTCCGCCAACACCCCCGACTGGCTGAAGCTTACTGGAAAAGAGGTGGGTTCCCAGGTGGGATTCATCGACCTGGGACTCTTCAAAGATCAGGAAGATATCGACAATTCGCCGCTCATCGAGGGCAAGGCCGTCCGTCCGGGCGACATCAAATACCTTGACCGCAATGGCGACGGCAAAATCAGCTATGAGCAGGACCGCGGCTACATCGGCCTTTCTGCCTACCCGAAGTTCATCGGAGGGTTCACCTTCGATGCCAACTGGAAAGGCTTTGACCTGGCCTTCATCTGGCAGGGAGCTCTGGGACGCGACGTAGCCCTCACCGGGGTTTACAGCGGCGGCATCATGGACAATACCTCGATGACAAAACCCTTCTACCATGGCGGCAACGCACCCGCCTACCTGGTCGAGAACTCGTGGCGCGAAGACCATACCGACGCCGAATTCCCGCGCCTGGCCCTGGTGTCAGCCAGCTCCAACAACGCTTTCTCCTCGACCTACTGGTACCGCAACGGCGACTACCTCCGCCTGAAGACCGCCCAGGTCGGCTACACTCTCCCGCAGAGCCTCTTGAAAGGTATTGGTGTCTATGGCCTTCGCATCTATGCCGATGGTCAGAACCTGCTCACTTTCAGTAAGCTGAACAAATACAACATCGACCCCGAGCAACCCGGCGTCTCCAATGGTTACTATCCGCAGCAGAGAGTTTTCTCCTTGGGGATCAAACTGACATTTTAACGATCAAAACCTGATGTTATGCGAAACAAGATAATTTCTGCAGCCCTGCTGCTTACCATGTGCCTCTTCACCGGGTGTGACGACTTTCTGGATACCACGGCTACTGACCGGATCTCCGACAAGATCGTCTGGGAGAGCGCCTCGAACATCACCCTTTACCTGAACGGTTTTTATCCCTATATCGACCGGTACGGCAGCTTCGGCGCCGCCCAGTTCAGCGGCAACCTGACCGAAGGGCTCACCGAAACCCTAAAGTACGGCAGTTATGTTCCGGGGAGTAAGGCCGGCGATGCCAACATGTACGTCTTCACTCCGGAAATGATGAATCCTTCCGGAAACCTGCTCAACACGTGGGGAGCTACCTATGAGCGTATCCGCAGGGTCAACGAGTTTCTCGTCGGACTGGAGAAATATTCCACGGTGAGCGAAGAGGAGAACAAGATTTTCGAAGGACAGGCCCGCTTCTTCAGGGCGTTCCTCTACTTCCAACTGGCCAAGCGGCATGGCGGGGTGATATTGTATACCAACATGGACCTCAAGAAGGACAAAAACCGTTCTTCGGCTGAGGATACCTGGAATTTGATTGCGGAAGACCTCGACTATGCTGCGTCGGTATTGCCGGTGAATTGGAAGAATGAGGAGCGTGGACGGGTGACTAAAGGGGCAGCCCTGGCCTTCAAATCGCGGGCGATGCTCTATGCCCAGCGGTGGGACGCAGCCAAGGCGGCTGCCGACGAGGTAATCGCCCTGAGCGTCTACCAGTTGATGCCCCAGTATAAGGATGCCTGGAAAGGAGGCAATGCCGAGTCGATCCTTGAGTACAACTACCTGATTACGGGTCCGAACCATACCTTTGACAAGGATTACGCCACCTTCGGCGAGATCGAGAACCAGGGGGGTAGCGGTTGCCCAACCCAGGAGATGGTGGAGGCCTATGAGAGCAAAGACGGGAAGAAGGTGGATTGGAGCGCCTGGCATGCCGCCGGGGGAACGACCGCGCGTCCGCCTTATGAGAACCTGGATCCCCGCTTTGCGGCTACCGTCACCTACAACGGGGCAACCTGGAAGGGACGGACGATGGAGAACAGCGTCAATGGCACCGCCGGAAGATATATGGGTTACCGCGACGACACCTATGCCAAGGGGCGTACCACCACGGGTTATTACCTCCGGAAGTTCATGAATGAGGCCCATACCGACCTGATCACCTACCGGAGCACCCAAACCTGGGTGGAGCTTCGGTTGGCGGAAGTCTACCTGAACCGTGCCGAGGCCAACTTCCGGCTGGGTAACAGCGGTCCTGCCATCAGCGATCTTAACACCGTGCGCGGCCGCTCCGGTGTAGCCCTGCCACCCCTCAGCGGCCTTTCCGGAGATGCCCTTTTTAAGGCCATCAGGCAGGAACGTAAAATCGAACTGGCCTACGAGGGACACCTTTACTGGGACATGCGCCGCTGGCGCCTCGCCCATACCGAATACAACGGTTACCGCGTCCACGGGATGAAAATCTCGAACAGCAAGGACGGTTGGCTCTACGAATATGTCGACTGTGACCTCCAGGACCGTAAATTCCTCGAGAAGACCTATGTTCTTCCGGTGCCCTACAGCGAAATGGAGAACAACGGAGCCATCGAACAATATGATGAGTGGAAATAAGGTGAGAATGCATACGTATCACAGAAAGAATATTTAAACGTTATATGGATATGAACAGGAAGAACAGATTATTAACCATACTGATGCTGGGCGTTATGCTGATGGCCGGCGGGTGTCACCAACCCGACGAACTGCTGCCCCCTGTATCGCGCCATGGGATCAACAGCATCACCGCCACCTTTGAGGACGGCACGGGCAGCTTCACAGGTTATTTCACCGAGGGGAGTCAGGAGATCGTCATTCCCATTCCCTTCTTTTACCCTGAAAGCAGCGACAATGCAGTGACCCAGAATCAACTGAAGAAGATGCGAGTCAAGGCCAACCTCGACGACAACGTGGTGGTGACTCCCGCGCTGCTGTTCATGGACCTCACGCAGTCCAACACGATCACGGTCACCGACCAGCTCAAGAAAGCCAAACAGTACACGGTGCGTGGGGAGATCCGCAAGAGCTCCGAGTGCCTGATCACGGAGTTTACGATTCCGTCGCTGGGACTATCGGGAGTGATCAATGAAAATGCCAAGACCATCTCATTGGTGGCCATTGAGGAACTGCCGCCAGCGCTGGCTGAGATAACGATCTCGTACCACGCCTCCATTTCGCCCGATCCGCGGACCACGGCGCTTAACTTCAATAACCAGCCCAAGCTGACGGTGACCGCCCACGACGGAACGACCGCCGCAGTTTACACCGTGGTGAAGGAGACCCCTAAAAAGCTGCCTTACGGGATCCGCAGCGGAAGCGCCAAGATGCTCTTTGCCAAGAAGCTGAAGGCCGATCTGGGGATCACTGTCGACCACCTTACGGGCGGTATGGCCGTGACAAAGGATTACGTGATCCTCAACACCCGGAATGCCAACTCGATCTACCTCAATCCCAAGACGGGCGAGAAGATGGGAGAGATCGACCTGGGTGCCATTAAGGGAAGCGTCTCGAACTTTTACAACACTGCCGATGATGACGGCAACGTGCTGATCTGCAACCTGGCGCCCAATGCCGGATCCTTTAAGGTGTGGAAACTTACCTCGGTAACTGCGGCTCCCGAATTGATGATCGAGTGGAACGGCGGGGTGGCCATCGGGCGGAAGCTCTCGGTACAGGGCAGCATCGATGGCAATGCCATCATCACGGCGCCCATCCTGGCGGCCGGACAGAAATTTGCCCGGTGGAAGGTGACCGGCGGGGCGCTGGCTTCTCAGGAACCCGAGATCGTCACCATGAGTGGACTGGCAAAGGGATGGACCACCAATGCCGATATCATCTACACCTCGGCGACCGACGTCAACAGCGACTACTTCGTGGCCAGTTATTCCGACAACACCTTTGCGTGGGTGAACGGGAACACCAACACGGTACGTAAGAGCCTCGACGCCATCAGCGTCAACTACATCCCCAATGCGGTGGATTATGTGAGCTTCAATAACGCGAAGTACGTCACGCTCAACTGGGTCAACAGCTTCAATTGGGGTGCCTCCGATGCTGTCTGGATGCTCGACGTGAGCAACGATGCCAGCTTTACCGGCAACCTCGAATCCTATACTTGTCCGGCCGTTGTGTGGGAATGCGACCGCGATAAGTGGGGACCCAAAGCGATCACTCCGGTGGTGCCCAATACCAACGGAACGGGCGATGTCGCATTCAGGCTTTCTGAAGACGGTTATTTCCTTTATCTTTACTTCTTGTTCACCAACGGCTATGTCGTAGGTTATCAATTCGACTGTATAGATATGTAAATCAAAGGTGAGGAGCAACCCCCGTCCGGGGGTTGCTCCCAACACCACAAAAAAAGAAGATGAGAAAGGAACGATGGATAATTTGGGTGACCGCCCTGCTCCTGGCGATGGGGTTGTTACTGACTTCCTGTGGAAAGGATAAGGAGAAGGAGTACGAGTGGGAGTGGGAAGAGGAGGAAGATGCAGCCAAGAAGCCGCGGTTTATCTGGATTGATGCGGCGGCCAATTTCCCCGATTTTGCCAACAGCAGGGAGAACATCCGGCGTGATCTGGCGCTGGCCAAAGATGCGGGGTTCACCGATGTGGTGGTGGATGTGCGGCCTACAACAGGTGATGTGCTTTTTACGACCGATGTGGTGGCTCAGGTGCAGTGGCTGGGAACATGGCGGAACGGGGTCTACGCTAAATATGAGCGGACGGCCACGTGGGATTACCTGCAGGCCTTCATCGAGGAGGGGCACGCCCTGGGGCTGAAAGTCCATGCCGGGGTCAACACCTTCACGGGGGGCAACAGCAACGCGCTGGGGAGCCAGGGGGTACTATACAGGGAGGAGGCCAAAAAGGAGTGGGCGACCCATCTGCTTACCTCCACGGGAGCTGTCAACGTATTAGGGCTTGGAAGCAACGAGAAGTTCTTCAATCCCGTGCGGGAGGAGGTGCAGGAGTACCTCTGCGCAATGCTGGAGGATCTGGCGGCCTACCGGGAGCTCGACGGCATTATCCTTGACCGGGCACGGTTCAACAACCTGAACAGCGATTTCTCACCTTACACGCGAACGAAATTTGAAGCGTTTCTGGGGTACAAGGTACTCAACTTTCCGGACGACGTGATGACTTTTGGGATCAAGACGGGGAGCCTGCCTGCGACGCTGCCGGTTTATTTTAAGCAATGGCTGGAATTCAGGGCCAAGACGATCCATGATTTCATGGGCAAGGCGCGCAGCCGGGTGAAGGCCGTCAACCCGAAGATCAGCTTCGGCGTTTATGTCGGGGGATGGTATTCCACCTATTACGAGAACGGGGTCAACTGGGCGAGTCCCGATTTCAACACCGGCGAGAAATATCCGCAGTGGGCAACGGCAACTTACAAGAAACAGGGATATGCCGACTTGATGGATGTGATCCTGCTCGGGGCGTATGCGGCGCCGACGCGGATTTACGGGACCAGTGAGTGGACAGTGCAGGGCTTCTGCACGCGGGCCATGGAACTGGTGAAGGGGGATGCCCCGGTGGTAGGGGGACCCGACGTAGGCAACGGCGAGTGGGCCACGGCATCCGATGCGGTCGTCAACAGCGCCATCACCCAGTCGGTCGATGCAGCCATCCACGCCTGCGACGGCTATTTCCTCTTCGACATGATCCACCTGAAGAACAAGAACCAGTGGTCGTATGTGAAGGCGGGGATCAGCCAGGCGATAGACAAATAGACAACAGGTATGTATTTAAATAATAACAAGCAGGTGACCACGGTCATTCTCCTGCTGTTTCTGCCTCTTTTTCTGCTGTCCGGTTGCGCACCGAAGGAAAGGCAGCCGACACCTACAGGCAAGCCGGCATTGATGTGGTTTGATGCCACGGCCAACTTCGCCATGCTGAGTCATCCCGATTCCATCGACTATTACCTGGAGAAGATCAAATCGATTGGCTTCACCCATGCGGTGGTCGACATTCGGCCCATCACGGGTGAGGTACTCTATGAAAGCGCCCTGGCGCCCCGGATGACCGAGTGGAAGGGCTTCACCCGCGACACCGCCTTTGACTTTTTAGGCTATTTCATTGAAAAAGGCCATGACCTGGGCCTCGAAGTGCACGCTTCGCTCAACCTCTTCGTGGCGGGCCACAACTTCCACAACCGGGGAGAGATCTACGACGGTCACCCTGAATGGGCAAGCATGGTCTATACCCCTTCGGGAGAGATCATTCCCATCACGGAGCAGAAGCACAAATACAGCGCGATGGTCAACCCGATCGAGCCCACCTTCCGGGAGCATATCCTGGGGGTGCTGAAGGAGGTGGTAGCGAAATATCCCGACTTAGACGGGCTTATCTTAGACAGGGTGCGGTACGACGGCATCATGGCCGACTTCTCGGAACTCTCGCGGAGCGCATTTGAGGAATACCTGGGAGAACCCCTGGAGCGGTTTCCGGAGGATATTTTCTCGTGGCACGACAAGGGCAGCGAAGGGATGGACTATGTTCCCGGGAAGCATTTCAAAAAGTGGCTCGAATGGCGGGCGAAGAACATCTGTGATTTTATGGCCCTGGCTCGTCAGGAGGTTAAGTCCGTCAATCCGGAGATCTCTTTTGGCGACTACACCGGGGCGTGGTATCCGAGCTATTACGAGGTGGGGGTCAACTGGGCAAGCAGGGAGTACGACCCGTCGCAGGATTTCGACTGGGCCACCCCGGAGTATAAAAATTGGGGTTATGCCGAACTGCTCGACCTCTACACCACGGGCAACTACTACACCCATATCACCGTGGAAGAATACCTGAAGGATTCCTCCATGGTGAAAAATGAAACCGACTACAGGGGTGCGCGGGGTACCTGGTACTGTGTGGAAGGTTCCTGCCGGAACATCCGGGGCATCATGAACGGCCGGCCCTTCATCGGGGGGATCCTGGTGAACCAGTTCTACGACAAGCCGCAGGACCTCTCGCGGGCCATTGCCATGAACCTCCGGGCTTCCGACGGACTGATGGTCTTTGACATTGTTCATATTATCACCAAAAATCTCTGGAAAGAGGTGGAAGAGGGATTCAGAATGGCTTCAACTTTACAACCATGAGTTTTCACTGGGTTGACATATTGATCATTGCCCTTTATCTGGGGCTGAGCATCTTCATCGGCTTCTGGATATCAAAGAAGGCGGGGCAGAGCATCCAGAACTACTTTCTGGGGGGCAACAAAATGAAATGGTATTACCTGGGGCTCTCCAACGGTTCGGGGATGTTCGACGTGTCGGGGACGGCCTGGACGGTCACCATCCTCTTCGTCTACGGGCTGCAAAGTGTGTGGATACCCTGGCTCTGGCCCGTATGGAACCAGATCTTCGTGATGGTTTTCATGGCCGTCTGGCTCCGCCGTTCGGGGGTGATGACCGGCGCCGAGTGGATCACCACCCGTTTTGGCAGCGACCGCGGCGGGCGCCTCTCCCATATCATCGTAGTGGTCTTCGCCGTCATCAGCGCCATCGGCTTCATCGCTTACTTCTTCGTGGGCATCGGCAAGTTCGTCGTCACCATTTTCCCCTGGGACCTCTCCTTCAGCCTTGGAGGTGTGACCTTTATCAACGAGTATGTCTATGCCACCATCCTCTTGTCGGTAACTACCCTGTATGTCATCAGGGGGGGCATGTACAGTGTAGTGGCCACCGAGGTGATGCAGTTCCTGGTGATGGTCGTGGCGTGTGTGGCCGTGGCCTGGTTTGCCATGGACAAGGTGACCCCCGAACAGCTCGACGCCGCCGTTCCGGAGGGATGGTACGGCTTCTGGCCCACCTGGGATAAAGGCATAGACTGGACGGGCATTTTTGACGCTGTAAACGACAAAATCGCTTCCGACGGCTACGGCATGCTGGGGGCCCTGGTGATGATGATGTTCTTTAAGGGCATCTTCTCCAGTTTGGCCGGACCGGTACCCGGTTACGACATGCAGCGGGTTTTCTCATGCGCCACGCCCCGCGATGCAGCCAAAATGAGCGGCCTCACCTCGCTGATCCTTTATCCGCCGCGCTACCTGATGGTGGCCGGATTGGGAGTGCTGGGACTGGTGTTTGTCACACCCGTGCTGAAAGCCGGGGGAGGGGAGATCGACTTCGAGAAGATCCTCCCCTGGGTGATCAACCACATGCTGCCCGCAGGCCTGCGGGGGCTCCTCCTGGCCGGACTGCTGGCCGCCTTCATGTCGACTTTCTCGGCCTTCGTGAATGCTGCCCCTGCTTATATCGTCAACGACCTCTACAAACGTTATATCCGTCCCGACGCCCCCGCAAAAACCCTTGTACGGGCCAGCTACTTCAGTTCCGTAGGCATCGTCGTGGTGGGAATTATCTTCGGCTTCTTCTCGGAATCCATCAACTCCCTCACGCTGTGGATCACCTCGTCGCTTTACGGGGGGTACGTGGCCGCCAACATGCTGAAGTGGATCTGGTGGCGCTTCAACGGGTATGGCTATTTCTGGGGAATGGTAGCCGGATTAGCCGGGTCGACCCTGAAATTTATCTTCTTCCCCGAAACACCCGACATTTACCTCTTTCCCCTTATTTTTGCCCTGGCCCTGGCCGGAAGCTTCCTGGGGTGCCTGCTGACAAAACCCGTCGAAGAGGAGACACTCCTCAGCTTTTATAAAAATGTCAGGCCGTGGGGCTGGTGGGAGCCGGTGTACCGGAAGGCCAAAGCCCTCTATCCGGGAATCACCCGGAACGGGGATCTGCCGCGCGATTCGGTGAATGTCCTGGTGGGAATCGTCTGGCAGATGACCCTGGTGGTGGCTCCCATCTACCTGGTTATCCGCAGGTGGGACGGGTTGGCGGTATCGCTGGCGCTCTTCGCGGTTACCTCGGTTGTCCTGAAATTCAACTGGCTCGACAAGATTAAAGATTACGAACAAGTTTGACAAACCCAAAATGCAGAAGATGAAAATCCGGGGAACCTTCCTCGATGAGATAAGCCACGACATTCCCCACCAGAACTGGGGCCGGGAAGAGTGGAACCGCGATTTCGGTTTTATGAAAGCCGCCGGGATCGACACGGTGATCCTGATTCGCGGGGGTTATGGCAAGTGGCTCACCTGGCCGTCGGCGGTGCTTATGGAACACGAGGGAGCCTGGCGCCCCCCGACCGACCTTCTGGAGATGTTCCTCGATCTGAGCGAAAAGCACGGCATGGCATTTTACTTTGGGTTGTACGACTCCGGGAACTACTGGATGAACGGCGATCACCAGAAAGAGGCTGACCTCAACAAGGCGGTCATCGACGAAGTGTGGGCGCGTTACGGTCACATGCCGGCCTTCAAAGGATGGTACATTTCTCAGGAGTGCAGTCGCAAGGCGGAGGCTATCATTCAACTGTATGCCGGATTGGGTAGCCACTGCAAGGCCGTGTCGGGGAACCTGACCACTCTGATCTCACCTTATATCGACGGGATAAAAAATGTGAGCCAGTATGCTGTGGCCACCAGCAAGGAGACGGGCGTAACCCTGACCGAGCATGAGCGGGAGTGGAACGGGATCCTGGACGGGATCAGGGGAGCCATCGATGTGGTGGCTTTCCAGGACGGCCATGTGGCTTTCGACGAGTTGGAAGGGTTTCTGGCCGTCAACAAGCGGCTGGCCGACCGCTACGGCATCCGATGTTGGACCAACACCGAAAGTTTTGACCGCGACATGCCCATCAAGTTCCTGCCCATCAAATGGGAGAAGCTGTGGATGAAGCTGGAGGCGGCGGCCAAGGCCGGACTGGAGCAGGCCATCACCTTTGAGTTTTCCCACTTCATGAGTCCCCAGTCTGCCTACCTACAGGCAGGACATCTCTACAACCGCTATATGGAGTACATCAATAGAAATCATGAAACGTCGTAAATTTCTGAAGGCCGCCGGAATCACCGGAGGTCTGGTCGTCACTGGAGCCGCTGCTGGAGCGCTGGTTCCGGAAGGCATGACCGGTAACAATTCCCAGTATCCGGAGGGGAAAGGATACGGCTCTCAGGCTTGGATAGGGGGGACTCCGGAAGGAAGGAATACTCCGCGGAAGGAATCCCGTCGCGCGGGAAGGAACCGGGATTTGCAGCAGAGCCGGGAGCTTGCTGCCGATCTGGTCATCGCGGGGGGCGGACTGGGGGGTGTAGCCTGTGCGCTGGCCGCCCTGGAAAGTGGGCTGACAGTGGTGATGACCGAGGAGACAAAGTGGATCGGTGGACAGCTGACAGCCCAGGGGGTGCCGCCCGATGAGCACCGGTGGATCGAGAGCCACGGGGCTACGAAGTCCTACAGGAAATTCAGGGAGCGGTTGCGGGAGTACTACAAAAGGAATTATCCCCTGACCGGCCAGGCCCGTGCGTTAGAACATCTCAATCCGGGCAACGGGGCTGTGTCACGGATTTGTGTGGAGCCCACCGCCGGAGTGGCCGTGCTGAAGGAGTTATTGGCCCCCTGGCAGAGCGCGGGAAAGCTGATCCTGCTGACAGAGACCAGGGTGATCACTGCCGATGCCGACGGGGAGACCGTGCGGTTCCTAGAGGCCGAATGCAGGTCAACCGGAAGGAGGTACGTGTTGAAAGCCCCCTGGTTTGTTGATGCCACCGAACTGGGCGATCTGCTGCCCCTTACCGGTACAGCGTACGTGAAAGGCGCGGAATCGAAGAGAGAGACCGGGGAACTGCACGCAAGGGAGAAGGGAGATCCGGAAAACCAGCAGGCCTTTACGCTTTGTTTTGCCATGGAATACCAGAAAGGCCGCGACTTCACCATTGCCCGCCCTGAGCAGTATGATTTCTGGAGGAGTTACGTCCCCCGGCTCACGCCCCCCTGGCCCGGGAAATTGCTGGACCTGACCTACAGCCAGCCTTCTACCCTGAAACCCAAAACTTTGGGTTTCCAACCGGAAGGGGTAGCTACCGGTAGTACCTTGAACCTGTGGAACTACCGGAAGATCATCGACCGGAACAATTTTGCGGAAGGCTTTTATGCCGGCGATATCACCCTGGTCAACTGGCCGCAGAACGATTATCTGTTGGGAAACCTGATCGACGTGACGGAGGAAGAGTTTCGCAAGGCCCTGGAAGGGGCGCGACAGTTGAACCTGTCGCTGCTCTACTGGCTGCAGACCGAAGTGGAACGACCCGACGGAGGCCGGGGCTGGCCGGGTTTGCGGTTACGGCCCGATGTGATGGGGAGTGAGGATGGGATGGCCTTGTATCCCTATATCCGGGAATCGCGCCGCATCAAAGCCCTGTTCACGGTAAAGGAGGAGCATGTGGGCGTGGAGAACCGGAAGCTGGTGAAGGGAGAGGCTGCAGGCGCCAAAGCTGAAGAGTTTCATGACAGCGTGGGGGTGGGATTTTACTATCTCGATCTGCACCCCTCCACGGGCGGGGACAACTACATTGACATGCCCTCCCTGCCTTTCCAGATTCCATTGGGAGCGCTTATCCCGCAACAGATGAATAACCTGCTGCCGGCCAACAAAAACATCGGAACCACTCATATCACCAATGGATGCTACCGGCTCCACCCGGTGGAGTGGAACATCGGGGAGTCGGCCGGACTGCTGGTAGCCTATGCCCTTCAGAAAAAGATCACTCCGGCTGCCATACGTGAAACTCCCGCCCACCTGGAAGCCTTCCAGCAGCACATCCGCTCCCGCGGCATAGAAACCCGCTGGCCGGCTTAAGGGAGTTTATATTATAGTGGTATACTTTCCCGGAATACAACACCCCGGAAGCCATGGAGGAATTACGTCTTGATGAGGATTTTCTCAACCGTGAACTCAATAAGGCGTTGTTCCGTGAGTTTCTGAAAAGAATGGAATATCCAGATGAGATCTTTGTCCATTTTTTATCGAATAAGTTCGATAAAAATAAGCAATTATTGTCGAATATAAAAGATAATAGTGAATTAATTTTCAACTGTTAATCGCCCTCCTCCCAACAATATTTTTTGTTACCTGAATTAGCCAGGAGTAACGCGACAGTTGGATCGCGGGAGAGTCGAATTTAAAATCCGGAATGGTTGTATTTGTTTCTGTAAATCTATAATATTACGGTATTATAGAAATAAAAAGAAGAGACCTTGCTTTCCGTCAAAAAATGTTCCACATGGCCTGCTTCAGCTCCGGAGTTATTTTCCCGGTAACGCCATTCTTCCGGGTTGTGCCTGGACTAATGGTGTCTTATCAGTTCCCAATGAGTTGACTTTGCCAAGAAGAAAATCGTCTGCGATGATGTGGACGTTCCTTTGGAAAGCCAAAAGATCTGGTGAAGAAAATAACCAGTTTATATTATTCAGCCATTCTACCGGAAATTCATAAAGCCTGTTTGCTATATCGATTTCATTAATCACCGATTTTTGTTTTGAGTGGTAAAATATATCAGGCCAGATAAATGAATAGTTCAGCGAGAGACAGACAATGTCAAAGATATCTTTTGGCTCATCTCTGCCAACGATAGCAGTTAATTTGTTGGCAAGAATATTTAAAGGATTATCAATTAAGCCAAATTCAAATTCAGAAGGAGTACCGGGATAATAATCCACATCATTTACAAGTTCAATCTTTAGGAATTGATTCTCTTCACCGATATATAACCGGGTAAATTCGTCAGCAAAGAGTGATTCTTTATGGTTTACGGTGAAATGCTTTGAAAGTTCAGTTTTTAAACTGGCGATGAGTAACTTATATTCAGGATTTGCGTTACAAAAGAAGTCAAGATCTTCACTGTACCGGTGGTTAAGGTAAAAACGACCGAGTGCCGTTCCCCCTGTCAGGTAAAACGGATATTTCATGGTTTGCCACCATTTCAGAAATTTATCCTGCAATTGGTATAACTTTCTGTAATCGTTCATAAACAAATCCGTATTTTTTTCTCAAGGATGGTGTCCTGAGTTTCTGGATCAACTCTTTTGTTAATAGCTGCCGGATTTCCTCAGGAGGGAAAAATTCCAGAACCGTAAACCAGGGAAAAGTCTCAATGATTTTTTGGAAGAGCATTGATCGTGTGTAATGCCCGACCTGTTGTTTCCGGCCTTCCAGAAGTGCTTCCAATTCATCTGCTGGAAATTTGTAATCCCACATGAGTTTTCCCAGAAGTTCCCTTTTCGCAATTTTTTCCATTTAATATTCTTCTGATGAACAAAGGTAATGAAGAAAATACAGAATGGGCTTAAGGAACGAACATTTTCTGCAGCAGTGACTTCTGAAAACACAAAACTGTAGATGGATTCCCGAGTTTGTGTTTACAAAAATTGCAAATTGTAAAACAAACAATTTTAAGTATTTCTTTTCCTCGCTGATGACGATATTGTACGGCGCCTTCTCGCAAGAAAATACTTTATATGGTTATATCCATAAAAAGTATACAAATAATAATTATATTTGTGGTCATAACCGATAAAGAGGGTCATGATCTACAGGAACGAATTTTTGGAACGACTTTTCAAATACAAGGAAAAACCTTTAATTAAAGTCATTACCGGCATTCGGCGCTGCGGAAAATCTGTTATTCTGAAGCTGTTGCAGGCAGAATTGGTAAGACAGGGAGTTGCTGAGGAGAGGATCATTTATCTTGATTTCGAAAGTTTTCAGTGGTCGGCCTTAAAGAGAGCCGGAAGCTTTTATGAATATATAAGCAACAGGATAAGTCGTGAAAATCGTTGTTATCTTCTTTTTGATGAAATACAGGAGGTTGCCGGTTGGGAGAGGGCCATTAATTCTTTTTCTGTTGATTTCAATGTGGATATTTATATAACAGGCTCCAACTCCCATATCCTGTCTTCAGAACTTGCCACTTTTTTATCAGGGCGTTACGTTGAATTAAACCTTTTTACCCTTTCCTTTTCCGAGCATCTGCTTTTCAGGGAAAGCTTGACTGGTAAATCAATCGAAGATCTTCACGGGGCATTCACGGAATATCTCCGGACAGGAGGTTTCCCCGTGTTGCATATGGCCTCCTGTGACCAGGAAACCGCAATGAAAATAGTGTATGATATTTATTCTTCCGTAATCCTGCGCGATGTTGTACAACGTTATAAAATCAGGGATGTCGAACTTCTGGAAAGGGTGGTGAGATTTGTATTTGATAATGTTGGAAATAAGTTTTCTGCCGGAAATGTGGTTGACTATTTTAAAAGTCAGTATAGGAAAATTGATATCAATACAGTTTATAATTACCTGAATGCACTGGAAGGAGCTTTTATAGTTCACCGGATACCACGGTATGACATAAAAGGCAAGGAAATACTTAAAACGAATGAGAAATATTTCGTTGGGGATCATGGGTTGGTGTATGCGGTGATGGGATACCGTGACCGGTTTATCTCAGGGATCCTTGAAAACATTGTCATGTCTGAGCTCCTCCGGAGAGGTTACAGGGTCTTTACAGGCAAGTCGAGTGAGCGGGAGATTGATTTCATCGCAGAAAAAAATGAGAGGAAAGTTTATGTACAAGTGGCCTACAAGATAAGTGAATCAGCAACCTTTGAACGGGAATTTTCAGTATTGCTTGAAATCAGGGACCATCATCCCAAATATGTGGTTACAATGGATGAAGTATGGCGGGACAATGTGGATGGGGTCAAGCATCTCCACATTGCAGATTTTCTTTTACTTGCAGAGTTTTAATCTGTCTTGACTTTATCAATTCGCTCCCTAAAATAAAAAGGAGTATACGGAGTTGTATTTGTTTCTGTAAATCTATAACATTACGGAATTATAGAAATAAAAAGAAGAGACCTTGCTTTCTGTCAAAAAATGTTCCATCTGGCCTGCTTCAGCTCCGGAGTTATTTTTCCGGTAACGCCATTCTTCCGGGTTGTGCCTGGACTAAAGGAGTCTTATCAGTTCCCAATGAGTTGACTTTGCCAAGAAGAAAATCGTCTGCGATGATGTGGATGTTCCTTTGGAAAGCCGAAAGATCTGGTGAAGGAAAGTGGTTTTACCGCACCGGAGCACCCCGATGATGGCTGTTGCTTTTTATTGTACCGGCCGGGCAGCGCAAGTTTTTGAAAATCAAGTTCGATTGAATGCGCTGGTTTTGACCAGTATGCGTTTGATGATGTTTTTGGCGTTCTGAAGGAGAAGTTCACCGGCCCAGGGGAGGAAGGCGTCGTTCCATCGCTGGGGGTGGACGGTGATCATCACCTGGTCAGGAAATTGCGGGATAGCCCTGATCAGTTCTTCCGTTGTTTTGAGGTTGAATTGAAAGGGGCCAGACACCTTATCCCGGATGCTCACCTCTGCGCCGTTCCACCGGCGCCCCGTATCGGTGAAATAGGCCACCCGGTTGAAGTCGATATCTAAATAAGCGTCACCGGTGATTCCCAAATCACGGTAATCGTACTTTTGCCATATCTCCCGGTTGTCGTACCGCGAAAGTGGCGACCCGTGCATGCAGATGGTCGTCACCGGAACGATTTCCCTGAATTTGCAGAGATTCTCCACAAAAAGCTCATAAGCGCTTTTCATTCTCTTCGTCTCTCCGTCTCTCCGTCTCTTCGTCTCTTCGTCCCTTCGTTCCCTCATCCCTTCTTTCACAATGGTTGCCATGGTTTCATAATGGTATCCGATCTCGTGTCCCAGGGAGGCAATTTCCTGAATGATGGAAGGTTGAAAGGTATGGGGTATCCGGAAATAGTAGGTTCCCTGGATCCCCAGGGTGTGTTCAAGCCGGGCAAGGCGCAGGCTGTTTTGCGGACGGGCATCTACGTCATGGCGGAGGATTACAAAAGCATGGGGCAGGGAGGATGGGGCTTTAGGGATTTCAGATTGGAGATTTGCAATTTCAGATTGGAAATTGGGGATTAGTCGGATATAAGCCGATACGGACAAAAATGAAAAACCCTGCGTTAGCAGGGAATGGAGCAGTTGGGAATATCGTTTGACCGTGAAATCCATCAGCGTGTGCTTTGACGTGGTTTCAATCCCAAGAAGGGGGATGCCGCTCATAATTCAATAAACTTTTTGATTTGTCTTTCGAGCATAGGAACATCTTCCTGAATCGTTTTCCATACTACTTCATTGTCCACCCCCAAATAATCGTGAATAAGTTTATCCCTCATACCAGCAATTTCTTTCCATGGAATATCTAAATTAACCTGCTTTGTATCTGTTGAAATTTTCTTTGAAACTTCACCGATAACTTCAATATTCCGTATTATGGCATCCTGGACAAGTTCATTTTTAGAGAATTCTTTGAATGACAATCCCTCACTGAATTCTTTAATCTTTCTGATACAATCAAGAATATGTTCAATGTATGTCAAATCATCTTTCACCATTTACATTATGCTGATAAGGTCTTTTTGGATACTATTCTCTATCTTCCTGTTCTTAATAGCCCCGATTGTTATCAAATCAACTTTTCTTCCGAGGATTTCAGAAAGTTCATTTTCAATCCGAATAAGCGTAAGCAAGGTGGGAACAACTTTAAACTTTACAAGAATGTCAATATCACTGTTTTCGGTGTTTTCACCCCTGGCGAAAGACCCAAAAATACCTACACTTATTGGTTGATAATCCTTTAAATGATCAAGGATGGTATTTTTTATTTGTTGCCCGATCATCGATGTGTTTTCTACAAAAGTACTAAAATACTACTAAAATAGATCATTTATTATGTTAGTCCGAAAGTGATAGAGATAACCGGAACAGGGGTCAGTTTGACCGGAATATTCATCGTGGTTTCAATCTCCGGAGTAATAGCATGAAAATAAGCAGTCCGATGAGGATGCCGAGGGAGTTGGATATCAGGTCATTGATATTGAAGCGACGGTAGGGGAGGAGGTATTGGAGGAGTTCGGTGCCGATTGAAAAAATCAGCCCCAGGACCAGCCAGGTCCAAGGTCGTTGTTTCATGGCTACCATAAAAAATGCCCATGGAACGAATACCAGGGCATGCACGAAATAGTCGCCGCGGATTTTGACCACCATGATGTTGTTCAGGTTCAGCTTACTTCCCGGTGTGTTAATAGGAAGGATGATCAGAAGAATAATGGCTATAAAATAGATCCAGAATGACCGGCGTGACAACAGGGTATCCATAAAGTTCTGCCACTGGATTTTAGGGAGAATGCGGGTTTTCAACTGCAAGGGATATATGGGTTTGTAAATGGATGCCGGCGGGTAAGGATACAGGCTTACCGGGGCACCTTGTTGGGTTTCTTTTCGTAAAAAGGCATGTAGCGGGCCATGCGTTTGCGTTTGCGATCCTTTTCAATATTGTTGTAGAGGCGGTTAAGGTAATATCCGGCCACGCATCCGGCCAGGTTAAAGGTCATATCCTTAACGGAAGGATTGTTGTCATAAAGATATTCCTTAGCGACTCCCGCGGAGAACATGATCAAAGCCCCTTTTATCTCCGGATTTTTCACCTTGAAATCCTCTAATACCCTGATCGGCGCCGGTGTAAACGTCATGGACACCACAAAATGTTCAAACTTGCTTTTATGGAACCACTGGTCCTGGCCCCAAAAAGGGGTTTGGGAAGCAACTGTAATTGCCAGGAACAACAGTAATGCAGAAGTGTTTATTTTAACACATTGACACAAAGGCAATAATATCTTTGATCTGTTTCAGAAAGAAAATCGGACTGGCAGCATATAGTTAGTGGAGTCTAAGCTCAGACGAGATGGGGATGGAGGAACTTCGGATTGCAGATTTTGGATTGAAGATTTGTGATATAGATCGAAATTAAAATGGATTCTGATTTTGATAACCGCCTCCCCGGTCAATATGATCCCTAATTCTTGTAAAATGGATTGATAATTTTAAAAGGAAAAGGTAAAACCCCAAATTACCTAACGAAAATAATTTCCTTTTTTTGATCGAATCCATGGAAATTGCGTGAACAGATATATTTTGAACTCTGTCAAAAAAAACGATACTCTCATTCAAGATGCCATTGATTTCAGGCAAATAAAGAATCTGGGTAATCTTCTGTTCCTTTATCGATTTTAAATGAGATTCAATTTGCTGGTCAGTTCTGCTGCCATCGTTCTTTAACATCAGGCAATATTTGGTAAAATCGAAAATTGGTGCGTATACAATTTGCGATGGGAAAAACCTCTTATTTTCAGGATCGATATCACATGTATTGGACAGGATCAAGCATCTTGCATTTTCCAATTTTGTATCAGGGAAATTAATTACAGGCAGATCCCGAATGCCATCACCTTGTAATAAAACATTGTTATAAAGTGCAGAATTACTATAAAACCGGTTAATATAATTGATCGGAAATTCTTTTAGGCCTTCGAAAAGTTCTTTTTCAGATTCTGCTGAAAGAAATTTTGGCAAATAGACTTTTATTTCCTCCCAATTCATAAAAGATCCCAGAAATTTTCATTCACCATTTCGACAATATCACTATCCAGATCAACACCATAATCAATAAGCTTTTGGGAAAAACGGCATAAAATTGCTAACTTTTCACTCTCGTCTTCCATTATTGTATACCCAGGTGACAAATTTAAAACGTTCATTCGCCAGTCCTCAATATTCTGTGTTTGTATTTCTGAGACCATTTTTATTCCCGGTATTAAATAATTTTGATCATAACCAAGATTTACTGAACTACCGCTTATTGTAGCCAGAAACAGTAGATTGTATATCGATGCATTGGTTCCCATTTTAATACTCCGGATTTAATGAGTTTAAAAAACTTTCCTTAATCAAACTGAAAAATAGTTCCTTCTCAATTACATGACCTTCATTGATCAGAATTTCTTTCTTTTCGAAAAAATCTTCTAACTGAGATGTTAAAGAAGTATCAATGTCTATTACAGATCCGAACTTGTCATTGAAATTGACATTATTGGCTACCTGAATTGTGGATGTGAAATCTCCCCTTAGAAAGTCACTTTTAAAAACAGTGTTTCTGTATTCAATCGGATTGTTGTCGATAGAGATATTGATTTTTAATTTGCTAAAAACATCAGTTTCAAAAAAATTTATGTATCTGATACCAAGGCGTAAAACCTCTTTAACTACGCCGGAAGATTTAAGTTTGTTTAAAACTCCGAAAATGGATTCTGAAAAATTGGTCCATCCTGAATAGTCGGGGAAGGAAGCGATGGAGATTACATCTGGTCCTATTTGGATGGAAAAATGATCATTTTTGATTTTAAAATGAGGTTTGAATCTGAAGTTTGAGTCCATTGACCGAAGCTGTTCAGGAATTTGCAGAATTGGAAGATTTTCCACATGTGGGTAATCATCTTTAAGTGCCTGATATATAATTCCAAAAACAGCTTTAGGGTATATTTCCGTGGTGAAACGAATTTCAACCAGCGCATCAATTATTGGATTTGGATGAATTTTCTTGGGCAACTTCATTTCTGAAATTTTTAATAAATATATTCAAATTTAGTAATTATTTTCAACTGACTTTGCGATTAATATCAATTATCCTGCTCAAATGTCTAATTAAATCGTAACCATCCCAGATTAAAGAAAAGTCAGTTGTTTTACCAATAGGCACAATTCTATCAATCCCTGATGGCGCAGTGGTCTTCATAAAATCTACGAACTCAGAATAATCAAATCCAAAATAGGAGAGTGTCTGGTATTTTCGATTAATGGCCGCAGCAATGTCATACAAAGAAGCAGCATGGTAATCATTGAAGTAACCACCGGCACAGCGAAAATCTTCAATGTTAACGGGAAGGGTTTTCAATTCATTGACCCATAGTATATTGTCATTGATGTCCGACTTGTGGATTTTATTCGTATCAATGGCTTGACTGAAAAAAACCGTCAATTTCTCTACAGCAGAAATCGGTTGAAGCGCATACTGCTTCCGGTTAATTTCCTTCCTTAGTAAATCCCAGAAGATCTTTCTGGATTGATTTACATTATCCTCGGAGCCGGTCCAGACTACCAAATGAGGTGAAGTGCAGGCATTCTGGTCAAAGTGATAGGTGTCGTTATAAAACCCAGTTGCAATCTGTTCTTTTTCCGATGCATTGATATATTTATCGGCATTCATGATACAAAGTGAATAACGGTCAGCAAATGTAACATCAAACGCCCTGGGAGGGAGCTGAAATTTCCGGATAGAGGAAATGGTATCATCCCCTCCCCAAATCACTCTTACATCACATATTGAAGAGAAATATCCTGTTAACTCACTGCTTTTTTTATACCTGACTAATGCTATCCGGCTGGTTATCTTGTTGAAATTTCCTTTCTGATGAATGTCCGAGATAGCCTTACAAATAATGTCAACTTGTTGAAATGGTTGTGAGGGGATTCTGACAATGTTGCTATTTCCTGCAAGCAAACCACAGATTAAAGAGTAAGCAAAATTCACCGGAACATTGGAAGGCGCAATATGGAAAACAACTCCGCGCCCCAATCTGAGTCTCTGTTCTTTTAATAGCTCGTCCCTAAGTCTGATCAGGTTCGCTTTTCGGCAGAAAAATGCGAACGTGATGACATCAGGAAAGACCCTGGCTAAAGGATCATGGTTTAGGTTCCGTGATAATTCATCGAGGAAACCGATTATTTCCGGATCAAAAGGCTCCTGACTTCCGGAATGGATGATCGAGTCCGGATCCCATTTTTGTGGGAACAAAAGATTCATATTATGAATGACTGTCTGCATAAGTGTCGCTACACCCTCTCATTTCTGCTTCTTTAAGACGGCCAGTCACTTGGAAATATTTTCCCATTCTTCCGCAGGGACAGTCATCCTCGCCAATAAGAATGCCTTCATCTTCTGTAAGGAGGGAATGGCCGGGATAACTTTCGGGTATCACAGAAAGCGCCTGTATAATTCCTGGTTCGCCGAAACCACAAATTGAGAAATTGTTGGGATTACGTATGATGATATCAGCATAGACAGGTGCGTGAAGATGTCCTTTTTCGCATTCCATAAAGATGGATCCAGTTTGTTCTGCCATCCCATAGTAATCATGGACATTTGTAATTCCACAAATCTTTTTGATTTTCTCTCTGAATAAAACAGGAGAAACGGATTTCTTCTGCAGGTTTTTCCAACCTCCTCCATGAATCAATATGGCATCTGACAGATCTAACTTTTTTCCCAGAGCAGCCAGTTGCTCAAGAAAATGCTGGTACACCATAAATGTGAATCCAAAAATCAGTATCCGGTTTCCTTCGTTCTTATGTAAAAATTCAAAAAGTTGATCTGTTTTTAAATCCATGTTCTCATCAAGTGCAAAAAACCGCTGAGATCCGAAGAGTGAAAAACCCATTATGCCTGCTCCTCTGGCTGAAAACAGATTTCTGTCTTTGATGACACTTTCCGAATCCACGATGATCATCGGCAATCTTTGTGAACCGATAAAAGAAGAGACTATTCTGGTCAAAGCCTTTGTCTGGTTAGCAGCAGTTTCCTTATTCAGAAAAATTCTGGAAACTGCCTGGCCAGCGGTACCTGATGAAGTGATGGTTTTGAAAATTTCCGATTCAGGAATGCTAACCAAATCATACAGTTTAAATAGCCTTACAGGTAAAAACGGAATCTCGGAATAAGGATGGTCCGTATTGACATCAAATCCTAAAGCATCCAGCATTCTTTGGTATGCCATGCAATGTTCATAGTGATATTTGCAAAGAGAAGAAAAATGAGGATTGAGTAGATTTTCTTTCTCCCGTTTATCTAAGCCATATGGTTGAAGATGGAGTATATCAGCGATCAGGTTTCTCAATTCAGTTCTGAATATATCGTTTTTCCGGAAGAATTTTTCGGTATCCGATCCACATGTTTCACGGAAAAAGCATGCGGATGGATCCCTGTCATTTTGAAAATGTAATTTATTACTTCAGCTTTTCTGGAAAAGTCAGTGATGTAAATAAGCATGTGATCATCAGTCCCTCCGCATGCGCAATCGGTCAGGATGTTTTTCAACATCCGTTCGGTCTCATCCAGGTTGACTCTGTTCCCGTATATTTTAATAAACCTTTTTTTCCGGCCGACAATGTAATAGAATCCATCACAATCCCGTTTGGCCAGGTCCCCGGTAACGAGGATTCCTTTGTTCTCATCTCCCTTGTTGAGGTCGTCCGCACTTTCAGCATATCCTAATGAGACATTCCTTCCTTTAAAGACCAGTTCTCCTATTGTATCATCTTCCAGTACAGGATTCCCGGCTTCGTCGATCAGACTGAATTCTCCGCCCGGAATGGCAATGCCCATACTGCCCAATTTTGAAATGGAATACTGTGGTGGCAGATAGCTCATTCTGGCCGTTGCCTCGGTCTGACCGTACATGACAAAGAACTTTTTGCCCGATTGCAAACAAAATTCAGAAAACTCCCTGTTAAGCTCATTATTCAGCTTCCCGCCAGCCTGGGTGAGGGTTCTCAGGGAGGGCAGATCCATCCGGAAGAAACGGAGCTTTTTCAGTATTTCAAAGGTATAAGGCACACCTGCCATAGAAGTGGCTTTCCCCGATTTCAGAAAAGACCAGAATTCCTTTTCCATCAGCGACCGGTTGGTGAGCAGGAGGGTGGCTCTTTTCAATAAATGGCTGTTGATCACAGATAAGCCGAAGGAATAATGCATAGGCAAGGACGTTACCGGACGTTCCTGGTCTGTGATTTCAAGATATTGAGCAATTGAATTCGCATTTGAAAGAATGTTGTCATAGCTTAAACGTACAAGCTTTGGACTACCTGTACTTCCGGAAGTGGTGAGTAACAATGCCAGATCATCATTTAAGAGAGTCGTGCCTTTGTGATTCAAACGGATTAAAGCGTAATACCGGAAAGTGAAAATTTCCTCCTCATTTTCAAAGTCAGATTGTTTATCCCTGGGTAACCAAATATATTCCGGTTTATAAATGTTTACCAGGTTTTCCAACATCGATTTTTCAAGCGAAGCGTCGAGCATCAGGGGAACTATGCCGTTGCCAAGAAAAGAGACATAACCGGTAAGTGATTCAATCGAGTTTCGGCACAGGCAAAACACCAGGCAACGATGATCAATCCGGGAATAAAGACCGGCAGCGAAACCGGACAGATCAGCGTAAGTAAAAGACTCCCCTAAATCAGTGATGACGGCCGGTTGAGTGCTTTGGGATTGAAAAAGGTCTTCGGGAAACATCAAGAAATCAGTGACATGCATTTTTCTTCGATGTTGGCTGCTCTTTGTTCAGGCAACAATTCATTCTCTTTCAGAAAAAAGTTTGTTTTTTATTGTGAAAAATGAAAAACCAGCTGCTGAAAGAATGTAAAGAAAAGGCATAATTGGTAATCTATATCTGCTTGCCCCAACGACACCAGTTAGAGCTGAAAAATATAGTATAATTAAAACAAAAAGAAGAATATAAAACCACGAATCTCTTTTTCTGCCTGGGTTCAATACTTTTAAAAATGAAAAAACATATATTAAGAACAAGAAAAGAAACATGCTTACTGTAATGATAAGCTCTACTAAAGACATCTTATTAAAGAACCCAAGGTATTTAAATCCACCTGAGAATTTTGCGCCTGCGTAATGTTCTGAATGATATTTGGATTGAATGTTGAAGTTTGTGGTAATTAATCCGGTTGGAACAGCAACATACATATAGGCAATACCTATAATATTCCTTTTGATATATAGAAGGAAATTATCCTTGATATATTCTTTTGCGATTCCTGTATAGATATCTGAGTTTTTAAATGGTTCTTTATTTGACGGATTTAATGCTGTAGAATCACTCCCTCTTTGTATTGCCAAATAATTGAAATATTTCTGAACCTCCGCAATAGGTTTTTGCGTTTTGTACGCTTCTGTTGATGCAACATTAAAAATCAGTAGGTTGTAGCCAGAAATAGATGAAAGTTTGGCAACCCCGTACTTGCAATAATTGTGAGAAAGCCAAGGCGAAATAGAAATAATAAAAACAAAACCGAAAAGTGCTGCATGCTTTAACTTATAGGTTAAACTGGTTTTATGAAACAATAACAATAAAATTATTGAAAGAAATGGGAAAAGGAAGGTAATCGGACGAGTTAATGTAGCTAAACCTAAAAAAAGAGCACTTAATGAAAGAGTTTTTATTGTGTTTGTCTTGAAATATTTGCAAAGGAAATAGATAGAAAATAAGAATAAAAAGACAAACATCACATCGGTCAATAGCTGTATTGAATAAATTATTTGAAGAGGATCAACAGCAAATAGCAAAGCACTGAGCAAAGCGATTTTGTGTGTAAATATTTCATTTGCAATTCTGTATACTAAGTAAACAGATAAAAGATTCATTAAAATTTGAATAAATAAGACAGTTGCAATGCTATTGTTTGTAAGGCCATAAGTAAGAGCCACAAACAAAGTGTAAAGTGGCGTGCGGAAAGAACTGAAATTTTCAAAGGATCTTTTTTGCTCCAGGTCGAGAGCTACGTTATGGTATTCAATTTCATCCGACATGTTTAAGGTCTTATCAATTAGGTTTTCGTTCCAAGGCTCAAGAGAAATATAAAAAGTGAGCCTGATTATCAGTCCTAAACCTATTATAAGATGCAATCCATAAGAAAGGATGAATTGAGTAATGTCACTTTTCTTCATGGTATTCTGATTCAGAATTAACATTCCAAATATTGTCCTTTGACTTTATTCCTTTGATGATGTTTTCAACAGCAGCCATTGAGGTAAGCATAGAATGGTCCTGGTTATTGTATTTATGCATTCCATTCCTCCCAACCAAAAACAGGTTCTCAATCTGATCAGTATATTCCCTGATTCTTCCGAACTCAGGATAAGTACCAAAATAGGCTGGATAAGTTTTAGGCATCCGGATTATTGTACTATCGATCACATCTTTTTTGTTAATAATTTCAATACTATGTAACTCGTTAATTGCAAAGGTTATAAATTCATTATCCTCCATTTCCCAGAGTGAATCCCCTTCATTGCAAAAATATTCAAGGCCAATCCATACTTTGCCAGGATCTTTTAACAGGTAAGGTGACCAATTATTGAAAACCTGAAGTCTGCCAACTTTAACATTATGTTCCTGAATATAAATCCAGCAGTCAGGAATTAAATCGTTCAGAACTTTTATTCCTGTTTTGTTTTTAATTTTAAGTTTGGTCAAGAGTAATCCCACTGTAATAAAATCCCGGTACATTAATCCTTCACTTACCTTTCTTACTTCGTTTGGTACTTTATTTGTGAATGAATGTATCAAATCTTTGACAGGCATTGAAGAGAAGAAATAATCACCTGTTAACAAATGCTTCTCCTGAGTTTTTTGATCAATATATCCAATTTGAGAAATCTGCTTCCCATTTAAAGTCAACTCAGTGACCTCAGCGTTCCTGATGATTTTTCCGCCTTTCTTCTCAATTGTCTCAAGAACTGTTTCCCACATTTGTCCAGGGCCTAACTTAGGATACATGAAATTTTCAATAAGGCTAGTCTCAGTATCCTTTTGCTCGATTGAGCTTTGTTTCCTCCATAAGGATCTTAATGCGTGTTTTAGGGCTTTTGTAACAGATAATTCCTTAATTCTTTGGGCTCCCCAATCTGCTGGGATTTCTGTACATGGAACACCCCAAACTTTTTCTGTGTAATCTTTGAAAAACGTCTTGTAAAGTTCCTTACCAAACCTGCTAATGAAAAAATCTTCAAGTGATTGAATGTTTTTGACCGGATGAACCTTAATCCATAAATAGGAAAATCCAATCTTAAATATTCTAAAAAAGCCGAGATTGAATAAGGTTGTTGAATTAATGGTAATTGGGTAATCAAAGAATTTCTTTAAATAAAAAACACGTGAGACTCTGTTTCGAATAAGCATCACCCTGTCAGTTTTATCCGGATCAGGTCCTTGTGGATTCAATTTGATTCTGCTTTTACTTTTTCGATAATATACATCAATAACTTTTTCATCATTTGAATTTGAGCCCTGGAGGGGTAAAATGTTCTGCCACCAATTCATCACAACGTATGATTTGGAGAAGAATCTGTGTCCTCCGATATCAATACGGTTGCCATTGTGTACTATGGTTTTAGAAATGCCTCCAACATCACTTGTTTTCTCAATTATTATCGGCAAAATGTCAGTTTTGGTAATAAGTTCATATGCAGCGGTTAGTCCCGCAGGTCCTGCACCAATAATTAGAGCAGTTTCTTTCATTTAGTTCTACTTTAACACATTTATCAATCTGAATAACAATAGTCTATATCTTTAAGCCTCTTTCGATGCCGCTCCTGTAGTGCAGTAAGTAACCTTTCTTCGGTCATTTCTTTGTAAAACCTGAATACCAAGAATTCCATGATATCTCGAGCTGTTAAAATTGGTATATCTTCCTCTGATATCAATTTTTCTTTCAGCATAAAACTTCCCACAAGCAGATTTAGGGCAACCTGATGGTACCAGGACAACCATTTACGTGTCTGGAATTGGTCTAAGCCTAATATCTGTTTTTGCTCCTTAAAACTGTGCTCAATAAAAAATCGTTGAGCCTGCATGTAAGCAATTGCTTGCTCGGTATATTGGGCAAGGTTAGCATTGGAAAACGAAAACTTGATATCTTCGCCGTCCTTGGTTTTTCTACTGGAAACAACCAATAACCGTTCTTCAACACTGTTTATGTTTTTGTCCCAGATATATACAGTTCGAAAGTGGAACCGGCCCTTTAACACTCCTTTGGCGGAATGTCTGATATCGATCGTTTCCCATTCGGTGGACTTCAAATCCTTTACGTATTTGCTGGCGGTAGTGTCTGGAGTGCTGGCTTTCAACCGTTTCGGTAAAGGCCCTTTGGCACTCTTCCGTTCCGGCAGTATCAATTCCGGTTTTTGAAGATATATTGTTTGATCCGAATGGATATCAAGCATATAGATCAAACCCAGATTGTTAATTGACCTTGCAAATGCCGCATCGTTACCGTACAGGCCATCTGCCCCTACGTAATCAAATGAAATCCCCAGAGATAGTTGGTGCTTAATAATGTCAATAGCAAGGATTTGTTTGGTTTTGAACCCCCTTTCTTCATTGGGGATACCTGCCTCATTGCACCTGGCCGGATCCTGGCACCACGATTCCGGAAGGTATAGTCTGCTATCCACCAATGATGCGTATTTACCGTTACACAAGCAACCGAATACTGCAACCTGGGAATTAGCTGTCTTCCCTACATTACCGCAATACTGATGGCCCACACCAACGCTTTTATCGCCCTTTTTGACCCAACCACTTTCGTCGATGAGCAAGCCAGTTAGTGTTTGTTTTGGCAAAGACCGGGATACGTTTTTGGCAACTTCGTCTATTACGGTACGTGCATCCCAGTTGGAATCGCTAATGAAATGCTGCACTTGATGATAGTTTGCTTCAAGAGCTTCGCTTATTCTCTCTATGTTTTTTAAGTCGCTTAACACAATCCCTTCGACGTATTGTTTTGCCTTTGTGAAATTTGATTTTGTTTTATTTTTGAAAAGTGTCTGATATTGAGACAGATAACCACAGAGGCGAAGCCCCGCCCCGAGAAGTGTTTTACCATAATCACTGTTTTTTGCTATTTGATGACCCCGTTACTCATTGTAAACCAATTTTTGTCTTTTTATAGGTACTAAAATACTGAATATCATTAATATAACCAACTTTTTTAACCTAATATTTGAAATATTTTTTAATCTGTTAAAGTAGAATTAGAATGATCAGTAAATACCCATTTAACACTTAAAAAGCAATTCGTCAGAAGTCCAAGTATAAAGGCTATCGCACCAGAAAAGAGGAATGAAAATTATAAAAATCAGTTAGAAGGAATGATGTGGCAAAACCACAATAAATGCAAAACCACCGACAAAAGTATATCTGATCAATTTTATCGAAATTTTCTCAGTTTTACTTTCAAAGGAAGAAAGGACAGCAGAAGTAAGATTTCTTCTGTTCAATTTAGTATTTTATAACAGTAATTTCACACACTATGCTTAATTTTCTTATTATTTTTTGTAGATTTTAACCCCATGGATTATCTGAAAAAGCTTGTACTTGTTTTTTGTAATAAAATCTTCTAACACTTTTTTTGATTGACTATTCGATTCATTTTCAATTGGATTTAAAACAAGAAAATTCTCATTTAAAGGCAAATCTTTAAATGTTGAAATTTCTATTGTTTTAACTTCACTCCTTTCTTTTGAAATATATCGTAAGTAAACCTCTAAGTTAGATTGTTTGTCATCACGTATATCATAAAAATCGATGTTTAATTCAGGTTGGTACCAATATAATGAATATCCTTCTGAGATAAGTTCACTGATGGAATTCAGGATTGGCAAAGTTGTTAACCTTGCGTGTTGATTTTCTTGAATATCATTTACTATCAAATTTGTACAATACATCGCGCTGATCAACATTATAAGAGAAACCCACCGGATATTAATTGTTTTCACTGCCCAGAAGATGATTGCGGGAAAACTCAACACCAACGCAGGAAGATAATATTTTGCAAAACTCATTTTAAGGATCAACATTGCGACGGAATAGGATACTCCAGCAAAAAGTAATGCATCATAGATCAAATTTCGCCTGTCTCTTTTCACAATTACACAATATAACCTGTAGAAAGTGAGAAGAAATGATAGAAATAAAACTTTATGATTTCTGAAAACCTTAAAGATTAGTTCAGTTCCTTTTAATTGACTTATTTCACCATACATAGAAACTGGATGTCTCAGCACAAAAAGATAATATAAAACAGCAAAAGCCATGAAATTAAGGACAAGTGACCAATGGAAGATTTTAAGCGCTTTTGATAATTTATTGTCGCTGAATATCAGAACAGTTAAGGAAAGAACCAAAAATGTGACAAAAATCGGTTCTTTTACATATGTCACATAAACGACAGGTATTAATGCTAAAATCCCCCATAGAAAATTGTTGGTTTCCCAAAGCATCAGGTAAGTAAAAAGGAATATAGCTATACATACGACTGCGATATTCTCAGCTATAAATACGTCCAGAAATACCGGATATACCCTGACTGTAATAAAAACCGTGCAAAAAACTATTAACCAGTCATTATAAACTGTAAAATCTGAGGCTCCATAAATTAACTTCCTGAAAAAATAATATTGTGATATCGTGAAAATGAAAAATCCAAATGCAATTATTGAAAAATGTGCCAAAGCACTCTTCCCGCCTGAAAAAAGTAACAGAACATTAAAAATCCAATGCATAAGAGGTGGAAATCGACCGTTCCACCCAACAAATGTACTCGCAGGGTAATATTTGCCAACCGCAGTTGTCGTTAAAAAACTATAATCATCACCTAATAAAAAAGTTGCATTTTTCAGTATGAAAAAAACCAATAAAGTGATAATGATACTAAAGAAAGATAGAGTGGCAATTCTGTTTGTTGCGATTTTCAATTTTAGTATATAACTGATTTGTATCTGTTCAGTGTTCTGATAATATCACATCCATCCCAGGTTATGGAAAAATTGGTTACTTAGCCAACAGGCACAATCCTGTGCAGCTACATTAAAAGCACGCATGGGAAGTGGATGTTCAATCTTTCGAAAAAGCTTAGAGGCATAATTATATAACACACAGTAAGAGAAAGATGCACCTGATAATAAAGTTACGGCCTTGATTGTATTGAATTTTCGAAAGAGTTCCTTTGAAAACATTAAGAATAGTGAGAAATATAGGTTTTTTCGATATTCTCAGCGATTTGTCCGGGCAGTAAACCATTTTCTCCCAGGAGGTAGTTGTAATCACCAGCATGACGGAACTGGTCTTTAATTCCCATTCGCACTAGAGGAGGGTGATTAGCCGATGATGAAAGATGTTCGGCAATTGCACTTCCCAGTCCGCCTATTTTGCTGTGTTCCTCCACAGAAACCAGTAATTTTGACGATTTGCTTTTATTCTCGATGCAATCGATATCCAGGGGTTTAATGGTGTGCATATTGACCACTCCTGCTGAAATGTTCCTTTCTTTTAAGATTTCAGCTGCTTTTAAAGAGTTAAATACCATGCTTCCTGTGGCAAAAATGGTAACATCATCATCTTCTGTCAGTTGAATGGCTTTCCCGATTTCGAATTGGTAATCAGATTTGTACACCATCGGATGATTTAATCCACCTGTCAGACGGATATATACGGGTCCCATGTATTCCGCGGCAGCCAAGGCAATTTTTACTGCTTCTGAAGCGTCTGCCGGGGAGAGGACGACCAGGTTAGGAATACTTCTGGCAATAGCAATATCCTCTAACGCATAATGGGTATTTCCTGACCATGTCATAATCAAGCCTGCACCAGTCCCGACAATTTTGACATTGCTTTTCATGTACCCGAGAAAGTGTCTCATCTGCTCACAGCTCCGCAGGGTTACGAAGGTTGCATAGGTCGTCGCAAATACAATTTTACCTTCCTGTGCCAATCCTGCAGCAATACCCAGCATATTTTGTTCAGCGATACCTGTGTTGATTAATTTATCAGGAAATGTATTCATAAATCTTTCCAGCCCGGAAAGAAAAGCCAGATCAGCTGTCACTATAAGGGCATTATTATGTTTTTCCACTACGTCAAAAATAGCCATTCCAAAGAAAGCTCCCCTTTGGCCTAGTCTGGACCATGTTCTGAGATTGATCGGATTGAATTCGGGCATGGAACTATAAATATTTTTGAAGAGTAGGTTGTTCGGCCATAGCCTTTTCGTAAAGTTCTTTTGAGAGAATACCATGATGCCATTCTTTCCGGTTTTCCATGAAAGAAACACCTTTCCCTTTAATTGTATTAGCTATTATCGCAAGAGGTTTACCAGAAACATGGTTTTGAAAGGCTTCAATTATTTCGGATACATGGTGACCGTCCACCTCTATGGAATGAAAGCCAAAAGCATCCAGTTTTGTTTTGAGGCTGCCCATGTCCATGATGGTCTTCAGATCGCCATCATATTGAAATTTGTTGTGATCGATAATGACTGTAAGATTGTCCAGTTTAAAATGAGCAGCCGACATAAAAGCTTCCCATACGATTCCTTCGTTGCACTCCCCATCCCCGGCAATGATATTGACGTGGTATGGTTTATGATTCATTTTGCCTGCCAATGCAACACCAATGGCAAAACTTACACCCATTCCCAGGCTGCCTCCCGAAAACTCTATTCCCAGGGAAAGATTCCGGGTGGCATGTCCATGAAGCATTGAGCCGTTTGTTTCGAATCTGGTAAGCTCTTCGTCACTGATAAAACCTGCTTCATTTAATGCAGCATAATAGGAGAGGACACAATGTCCCTTGCTTACAACCAACCGGTCCCGTTCAGGATCATTTGGATTCCTTGGATTCACTGAAAGAATACAACCGTACAATACGGCAAATATCTCTGCCAGGGATAAGGCTCCTCCAAGATGGGCACCGTTTTTGCCGGCATTAAAGGCCATTTCCAATGATTTGATCCGGATTTTGGAAGCCAGGAGTTTTGTTTGCTTTATGATTTCTTTTTCAATCATTTACTTTTGTGTACTTGCCGTTGGTCACTCTAAATACCTCACCGCTAATATTTTGTGAAAGGTCTGAAGCCAGGAAAAGAACGATATCAGATACTGTCCTGGGAGAAGCCAGTTTAGTTATGCCCATTTCTGACATAGTGGTTCCCAAAGCCTTAGGATTAATGTCTCTGGACATATCGGTGTCAATAAACCCTGGTGCAATAGCGTTTATTCTGATGTTGAAAGGCGAGAGTTCTTTTGCCAGGACCATTGTTGAATGGATGAATGCTGCCTTACTGGAGCCATAGGCAGTATATCCTGCAAAACTATCTATCCCGGACATAGATGCCATATTAATGATGCTGCCACTCTTTTGTTGAGTCATTATCTTTGAAATCAATTGGATTACAAATAGTTGAGAAAAAAAGTTGATCTCAAAAACCTCCCTTATTTTTTGCAGGGAAGTCATTTGTAAAAACCCACCATAATGAACACCTGCATTGTTTACAAGGATGTCAATTTTGTTTTTATTGGAAAGGATTGGTTTCAAAGCTTTCTTAATTTGATCCTCAAAGGCTAAATCAAAATATAAGGCAAAAGTTTCAACGTTAAACTCTGTGGCGATGTCTCGCAGAAAGGTTTTAAATTCATCTGTTTCTAGACGGGCGCATGCAATGATATTGGCCCCATTGGATGCAAAAGCTTCGACAATAGCTTTCCCGATTCCCCGGTTGCTCCCTGTGATAAGGGCTGTTTTACCTTTTAAAAGTTCAGAGGATGACATCGTATTTCTTTAAAATATCTTTCCCTTTGTTATATGAGGAAAAATCAATAATATCATCAGTATCCATCATGATATCAAAGGTTTCTTCCAATTCAGCGATGAGACCCATATGTCCCACAGAATCCCAGAGCTGGACAGATTGATAGGTGAGTTCTTCCAATTGGATACCATTAGGTTGAAAGCGTGAAATGAAAATCAGGTTGTATTTTTCGAGATTTGTCATAAATTAAGATCTGCTTCAAAAATAATCCTTTGTTTCTCGCAAAGAGCGCAAAGGACGCAAAGTAAAATATTTTAGATTGATTTTTTTTAACCTTAGCGAGCTTTGCGTCTTTACGCGAAATCAACTATTCATCATCGTCATGTTTCTTTTCAAATGTCATTCTTCGCTTATAATCCGCCACTTTCACTGCCGGATTTCCCCGAACAATACTGTATGCCTCCACATCCTTTGAAACAACTGATCCTGCCGCAACCATAGCATATTCGCCGATTGTCACTCCCGGCAGCAAAACACTCCTGACAGCGATGAAAGCCCCCTCTTTTATTATTACAGGGTTAACAGTTGCTTTGAGCACCTTCTCGAAATGAATGTAGGGATTGAAATGTGTTACGACTAATGTTCCGGTATTGATGGCCGTTTTGTCTTCCAAATAAATATATTCAGGGTAAGCATTATCGAAAAAAACAAACATCCCGATGTAGACATTCTTCCCGATGTTAATACCTTTCCATTTATTGAACCTGACTCTCCAGGAATTAAATGGGGCAATGAGTGACATCAGCAATAACAGATAATTTCTAAACCTTTTTAGTGCATACATGATGGGATGTAATCCCCGGCTGTCCGCTCCGCCTGAAATAGTTCCTTTAACGCTTTTGTCGTATGTTCCGTAAGGTATATTCTTCGTTACCCTGATTTCAAATAGTGATTCTCTCATTCTTTTCTGCTTATGATGTAAGTGAGTTCATAAACTGATTGTCTACAATTCCTGACTTTACTCTATCCCAACTACTTGGGAAATTATCCAGAAACCATACAAAAAAATCATGGACATTGATTTTATCCTGAAGCATTTGATCTCTTTTCTTTCTGAAAGTTTTGGGAAGATCCGGATCGGACAAAAGCTCATGGATTTTGGTAATAATTGCATTTTCATCAGAAGGATGAATTCCATAAGTTAAACCATATCGATGTTCCAACTCTTCCAGAACACTTATTCTCCCGACAAAACCATTGATCCGTATGGAAGGAATACCCAAAATTGCAGCCTCAACACTCAGACTTTGGCTGTCTGAAATGATTAAGTTTGCAAAAGCCAAAATGTGATGGAACCAAGATTTATTTATATTCAGGCGATATGCAGAAAACTCGGATGGGATTTCATCTTCCGTATCGACGTAAACGTTTAATCCATTTGATGTCAATTTCATGATGATTTCTTGTATTAGGCTAATGTGTAAGCCATCTATCCTGTTATCATGGTGAGCGTTAAGTTTAACCAACCTGATGTTGCAGTAAGGCATATTTAAACCAGATTTTGTAATTACTTCTATGTCAGGTTTAAATATAGAGGGGTGCAAATAGGCCAATTTCATATAGCCTTGAAAGGGGATTTTCTTTTTCTCAAATGGTCCCAGGTTACAGGGTTCAGGTGTCAATACTCCAGAAGCAAAAGGCATCATGAGCCAATGAAGTGATTTGACGATCCTGTAGTCATCTTCACCTACTACGAAACCCGGAATACCTAATAATTTTGCTGCATGGGTGTTGCAGGCATCAGATCCGATCAGAATGTCAGGGTTAAAGTCTTTGGCAATTCTAAACAATCTGATATCACGTCTGAATAAAGAAATAAGTAATGAAAATTTTGAACGATTAATTTGTTCTGGTAATATGTTTTTGTATTCTAATCCATCTTTTTTCACAAGGGATTCCAGGATATCTTTGGTTTTAATAGCCAGTTCAATCTTGTGCCCTTTTTCTTTTAGATTTGCAATAATATGTTTATAAAAATGGTATTGGGAAGGATGTGCACAGTATATCAGAATTCTCACAACGAAGTATTTGTGTTTATTTAACTACATTTAATTTGCCTGGTTAGCTTGAAGAACTTTTTTATACAGATCAATTATTCGTTCTGCTGTTGCATCGATTTCTAACCCAAGATCCTGAATCCTATGTCTTCCGCCCTTTGAAGAAGGGTAATCCAAGGCTCTGTTGATTTCGTCGGCAATATCTACTTTTTCTGGTTTTGCAATAAAGCAACCTGTGACAGGTTCAATCAGGAATTTCACATCACCAACATCTGTTGAAACAATAGGCCGGTTACAAGCCAGCGCTTCCTTAATGAAGTTGGGAGATCCTTCAGAAATGGATGTCAGCAAGGCTACATTGCAGGCATTCAGTAATAGATTGACTTCTTTCGGAGAATATCCTTTCAATTCAATTAATTCAGCTGTTTGGTCTAAAAGAATTGATTCATTAAGATAATTAATAGCCTTTCTTGCAAGCGGGTAGTTTTTTACTTTATTTTCAAAAGCACCTGAGAACAAAATAAGTACTTTATCAGCTGTATAACCGAGTTTTTCCCTTGATTCATATAAATCCAAAGGATAAAAGCAATTCAAATCAACACCACAAGGTATAATTGAGTAATTCTTTCTGACTTTACCTAAATCAACTAGTTTTTGAGAAACAAATACCGACCATCTGGACAGGAAATATGTTACGGTTGAAAAAGGCCTTACCCAAAAAAGGTTCAGATCACTGCCGTGAAACGTAGTAATTACGGGTACTTTCCGCTGCAGGTTGGCGAGTAAACCGGAAAAGCCATAGTGGGCTTGGATCAGATCGGGTTTAAACTTCGTAATTTCCTTCCTTAGCCTTGCATAATTAGAGAGGTACCCAATCAACCCTTTCCCATGGATAAGAAAGTATTCAATATGAATGCCGAACTTTCTTATGGATTCAACCTGATTATGTACATAACTTGAGATTGAACCTTTGTTAAAACTGCAAACAAATAGCACTTTCATGTTATGCCAATCCCCTTCCTTCAAGCTTAAACCAATTCCAAGCAACAACCACAATTGAAATTCCGATCACATATAAGACATAATAGCTCGAGAAATTTCTTTTTGTTTGCGTAATACCATAACCGGCAAAAATGAGAAAAAAAGGCATGGCAGGTACATGAAACCTGGGAGAAAGAGCATAGCCGCTGTTTGCTAAAATTAGTAAGTATGAGAATAGGAATACAGAAAGCATTATATTTTCCCTAAGTTTTTTCTGTTTATAAAGAACATAAAACGCAATAAAAACGAAAAAAACATAAATATTTCTGGTAAATAAATCACCGTTTATCATCATTGTATTTTGTTGTTCAGGGATATTAACAAGAGTTGGGAATGGAGCAGGAATTATAAGAGGTATGAAAATTGCAGCATTCCCGTATTTCGCTAACTTATTGCCTTTTATGCGTGTGCTGAAATGTTCAAACTTTTGTTCCTGATTGATTTGTCTCATACCTGCATACTCTGAAACTTCATCAAGAATTTTTCCTGAAAAGACAAAAAGAGAAGCTATGATAAACCAAATAATAATTACTGTTCGGTGATATTGCTTCATCATTTTATTGGAAGAAAGAAGTAGTGCGCTGAAGACAGCAAACCACGCTGCTGCTGCAAGGACAGTACGAAAGAAGAACAGAGAAGTACCTAATAATGCGACTTGGAGAATATTCCAGAATGTAAATCTTTTTGAATGTAAAAGGTTGTCAGCACGTTCTATAAAGAAAATCAATAAAAACACCATCATGGTCTCCTTCAAATGGGTTCCGGAATAGTACCAGAATGCAGGTAGTAATATTGCCATCACAGCAGATATTCTAGCAGCCGGTTCACCGAAATTCCTTTTGGAAATCTTATAAATCATAACCACCATCCATGCACTCAGAAATGCATTTACCAACCTGACGAATAAGATACTTCTAAAAGATATAAGATAAAAAAACGCAACCATCAATTCCCACCCAGTGTCAGAAATTCCTTGTCTATATTCTTTAAAATAGTAGTCCAGGCCTCCCCAATAGATCATATCAACAATCCAATTTCCTGATTTGTGATATCCGTAAGAATCTCCTGCAGCAAATTCGAAAGGCATTCCATTCTTTGATTGATAGAAAAAATATATAATTATTACATAAACTGTTCTAATTATTAATGCGGTAAGAAAAATATTCTTTTGAAACAAGTTTGAATCTAGTTTTAACCATTGTTTCGATAAAACTGTACTGAAATAGAAAAAAGAAAAAACAGAAATAAGTCCTGTAAAAATCCAAATAAAGGGAAGGAACCGGGGCACAAATAGCCATGCACAAATCATGAGAACAGAGAAATATGCTATTATGGCTTTTGAAGAAAAAAATGAAGATAAATAATTCAACTTGATTTTCTAAAGTCTTTTTTTATTCTTACTAGGTGATTTGTAATTTGCGGTCCAAGGACTGTTTGAAATATAAATTTTTTCAATTTCAGATACCATGGAGCCCAGGATCCTGAATAGTGATGGATACAGTATGTATTTTCCGTTAAGCTAACTATTCCGGACCTTGACTTAGGACAAAAATATTCTTTTGGAAAAACGTGCATGCAGTTTTTGTAAACACTATACTTATTGTCAAAAAGGAATCCATTTTGCTTCATTGTTCTGGAAATTATCTGAACATTTGAAGTTAGATCCAGTTTGCCATCTTTAAAAAAGTTTCTATTATTGTAAACTTCAAGTTGTTCTTTTATCCACAAATTAAAAGGAATAGACCCAATTGTTCCAGTGTTCATGCAATTATCATGTTCATAGCCAACGAAACCGGGTAGAAACAATAGATCATCAAATGGCTTAATTAATTCCACATCTGTGTCAAGGTATATTCCGCCATAATTGTAAAGAGCAAAAAGCCTGACATAATCAGAAACAAAAGCGAACTTTCCTGCCTGAAATGCCTGATCTGCATATAGGACTGTCTTGTAATTAAAATTTTTCTCATTCCATAACAATATTTTATAATCAGGGAGATGATGACTCCAAGATTGTATACATCTCTTATTTAGTGGTGGTATTTTACCACCTCCAAACCAGCAGTAATGTATTATTTTGGGGATCACAATTCTTTAGATTTTTGTAGAAAAGGTATTTTTGAAATGGTTTAACCCTTTTTCGTCCCCTTCATGTAACAATATAAACGTGGAGAGATATTAATAATCAGTAAATCTCTTAGTTGTTTTATTGTAAACTGATATGATTTTAAGGGTAAATATTTATTACTGTAAAGGACTTTGATTATTTCATTTCTTCTGTTCGGAAGTTCTTTTTCTACATAAGCAAGAACTCCCATAAATGTAATTGAAATCATTCCTTCACACCATTTTTTTACACTTCTGTTGTTTGTAGTTTGTGAATGTTGCTTTAGAATATTGATTATGTATAGCTTGTCTGACAATACTTTATTTTTTTCTGTTGACTGTATACTTTGGGTGATTGAACCAAAGTGTTGTACATAAGCGTAAACTTTCTTGTTAATTGACCGTACTTTTTTTGCTTTTAATAATACAGTGAGCAACCATTCTACATCTTCAAAATAAATCGTCGGATTGAAAATTAGATTATTCTCTTTAATAAAAGACGTCTTGAAAAGGAAAGACCAGGCATAACATGCCCATCCCAAATGATTATATAAAAATGCGCTACCATCAACTGTATCATTACTAAAAACAACACTTTTTGTAGCGTTCTTTTTCTTTGGAATTACTTTACCCCCATCATTTAAATTTTCATAATTAAATCTTAATACATCCAGATCTTGCGTTTCGATGATTTTCAATATTCCTGCCAATATTTTAGGGAAAATATAATCATCAGCATCTACAAAAAACAAATACTTACCTGTAGCCGCAAATATCCCGAGATTCCTTGCTGCTCCAACACCAGTTTTTCTTTGAGATAAAAGTATACAATTTTGATATTGTGAAACATATGAACCTGCAATGTCAACGCTTAAATCAGTTGAGCCATCGTTTACTATTATTATTTCGTATTCTGTTAATGGTATGTCTTGATAAAGAAGACTTTCCAGGCAAGTTGACAGGTATTTTTCTGCATTAAATACAGGTACTATAATACTTAATCTTTTCACATTACTTAAATTTCAATAGATGTTAGATTAAGAATATAATTCTACTTTGACAATTTCAGTTTCTTAGATTGATACCTGAGTAGTTACCATGTTTTTGATAAAATTACAAGAACTTCTTTCTCTTTTGATGCTGGATAAAATAGGTAATCATTCGTATATAAGCTCTGTGGGGTCCATTGTTCGATTTTTATTGTTCCAATTTTTTGGAATGAAGTAATTTTTGATTTTCTTGTACCGTTTACTAACTTTATAATTGAATAATTCAAAGATAAAAGTAGACTGGATAATTCAGTGGCTCGTTCTTGAATGAAATTATATGTCGAAAGGTTATGACAATCAAGAACTTCACATGCAATTACGGGTTGATACTTAATTATAGAATGTTTCATTCCTTTTATAACATCCAGTTCGGCCCCCTCAACATCAATTTTTATAAATGAAATCTTTTGATGATTAAAGAAAGTGTCATAATCAATGGCTATTACATTTTCCTTCTCAAGAAAATAACCTGGTCTTAGCATTGATATAACAGAAGCACGTAAGTCGTCAAGTAGCGTTTTTTCGAGAACAAGAAACTTTATTGATGATGACAAGGCACAATTGTGAATATTACAATTCTGAAAATTATTGGCTTTAATTATTTGCTGTACGTAGGAATTGCATGAAGAATTTGGTTCAAATCCAAGGTAATTTATTCTGGGGCGAATAGTTTTTACCTTGATAAGAGTCTGGCCAATGTTAACACCAACGTCAGTAAAAGTATCATTTTCATCTTTTGTACACGATAAAATTATCCTATCGAGCCAGTCTGGGTTTGTGAAAAAATTGCTAATTCCCATGCCATTGATAAATGGAATTGTGACTTGCACTCCATTTATTGTTTTGCATAAATAGAAATTAAAGTATTTAATAAGTCCCGTTTTCTTGAGTACTTTAATAAAGAACCATTTAAATATATACATGCCTTATATTTAAAGTTATTTTCAGTATAAAATATGTTCGCTTTTACGATGCGTTTCCCATTTCTCGAGCTTAAAGAGAATCCTCTCTAACACCCATACAATCCAACGAGTCAATGAATATCTATTGATTCGCTTCATTTTTAGTATTAAATCAGAATAACGGTTATAGTCTGCTAATATGCTTTCTGGTATCAATTGCTCAAGGACAAATTTTCTTTCTTTTTCGTCAAGTTCATTATTAAGATTGCTTATACCTTTCATGTCAAAGCAAGTCAGATCAATATCACGATAACTGACCTTTTCATTATTAAGTGCAATAGCAATCAGAAAAAATTTCCAATCAGAGACAATCTTGAGATTCTCATCATACATCCCATATTTTGTAAATAGTGAACGCTTTATGTATGATGGTGAGTGATTTAAAGTACCTGTAAAGAAAGTCAAAAAGCTTAATATAGGTATTCCCTTGTTATAAAGAATTCTGCCATTTGTTAACTGTTTAATCATGTTGCCGTAAATAATGCTATTCTCTGGTAATTTATTAAGCATTTTTGAAGTGACTTCGGCTGAAACCAGCCAATCTCCAGAATTTAAGAACTGGCAAAATTCACCGCTGGCTAACCGGATCCCTTTATTCATTGCATGATATATACCTCTGTCCGGTTCCGAGATCCAGGTAAATTGCCGATTTATTGGTTTGTTGATATGTTGATTGGCGAATTCAAGGATGATTTTTTTGCTGCCGTCTGTACTTCCTCCGTCAATCACAATATACTCGAAATCATCTGATGTTTGGGAAAAGACACTATCCATGGTTTTCCTTAGACCAGGAGCATTATTGTAATTAATTGTAATTATAGATAGTTTTTTCCCCATTTAGAATAATTAAATGCTTCAATAATTAAGGGTTCAAATTTTAACATTTTCAATTACTATGGTCGTGTAAATGATCCTTCGGATCTCAATCGGGTAATTAAATTATTCATTCAGCTCATTCCGATTATCCTACCATTGTTTTACCGCATAGTCATATTCGGATACCATTTTGCTGTAAGTCCCTCAAAAACTATGTATGCCATGTATCTGTTTATGACATCATAAACAAGCTTCCGGACCCGGAGAACATCAAGGAGTATATCCTCGAGGATTGTCATAAGGGAGGCACGAATGATTAATGGCATCATGAATAAGCTATCTTTTCTGCTTTAATTAAGCACTTTCTTAAAAATGGATATTGTAAATCAGGTTCATAGTAAAACAAAGCATATCCATTTGAATATGAAACCTGGAAACCGGATTCTTCAAGTATCTCCTTAATTCTTATCCAATCATCTTTATGGTGATAGGATGCAACAACAACCTTTAACATGTGATTTCTGGATAAGATATTTTTAGCTCCCAGTAATATCTCTTTCTCATTTCCTTCTGCATCTATCTTGATAAAGTCAATGGTTTTGTTCGAAAGGTAATTATCAAGAATGATTTGATAATTTTTGTCATTGTTATCTGAAGCAAATTTATTAATAATAGTGACTTTGTCTTGCCATGGTGCAAATGTAGCTTGCAGTGCTTCATACCAAAAATTATCTGGTTCAATCAGAAAAATCTCTTTCACAATGTCAATTACCATAAGTGCGAATAATCCTTCAGCACTTCCTATGTCGATAACGATTAGTCCTGCTTTTAAATCAAAATCATTTGTGAGGTAACGATGAGGTGATTCAAGATCTTGCTCAGCCAACAAGTTCTTGAAGTATCTCTTTATTTCTAATCTCGTCCAGTCCCTTCTGAAATAGAGTTTATTATTATTGAAGATTGTATAATATAACTTATTATTTCTGTCAAATCTAAGCTTAATATCAATCTTTGAATATTTTCTGTTGAATTCATAAGGTAACAAGGAAATTTTGTTTCTTTTCAAATATTCAATGACAGGCTTCTCATCGGGACAAATTTCCGAATGATTAGTTAAATAATAAGTCAGGATGCGTTCACGGACTATTCTTCCATGTTTTGCCCATAAATAGCGAGTTTTAAGCTTAGTTTTGGTAGATCGTAAGTATTTGTAGATTATTTTCATGATAACATTTATCCTGCTTGAAGAGAATGTGTTTCTCTTACTGGGGGAAAGTTGCTCTATTGCTGAATTCTCAGTACTGTAACAACATCTACCAACATCTACTTTTTCTTTGAAAAACAACCTTTTAAGAATTTTCTCAATTTGTAAAGAATTCGAAATATTCTTTTAATCCCGAATTCATATGGCTGAATGAATTTTTTGTGCAGATAAAAGTCGGCTTTTCTGTTTAACTCTATTGTTGACGGATGATGCAAGGGTAATATCGGATAAGTTTCTTGGTTAATAAGGTTGCTATTTAAATCAAATTTATGTGTACTACTATCGCCAAAGCCGATATTTGTTACTAGATTTTTGTTAGGAATAATGGCAAATTTACCTTTCATCCACCCGCTAAAATAAAACTGATAATCCCAACAGCTATTATTTAACTGGCTTCTTTTAACTTCCCTAAAGATATTTATCCAGTAATTAATTTGATGTCTGTTATGAAAATATTGTAAGATTGTATCTTTAAATTTATCTTCTTCAATATCAGATAGAAAGTAATTGAATTCTTCCCATGATCTTTTCCATGTTGCCCATCCCCAGGTCCCCTGATTACCAGCAGAGAAATAATAAGAGGCCTTGCCTCTCAATTTACCTTTTTGGAAATTTGTACCACCAATGAAAAATATCTTTTCATTAAGCTCATAAAGGTTTAGTAGATCAGAACAATACTGAAAAAAGTCAGCATGTGGCATACAATCGTCTTCCAGAATGATCCCCTTATCAACATGACTGAAAAACCATGAAATTGCATCGGAAGGACCAAGACCACAACCAAGATTTTCTTCATGGTAAAGCGATTGAAAATCACACTCCCAGGTTACTTTGATTTTCTCTCTTGCAGCTTTGCATTTTGTAATGTCCTCAACTACACCGGCTCTTGGACCATCTGCAGCAACAAAGAATTGCCTGGGTTTCTGTTTCCGGATAACATTGAATACTCTTTCGGTTTCATCAGGTCTGTTGAAAATAATAAGAAGGATGGGGGTTTCAAACATAAATTACGCGTAATTTATAAGACTGATTCAGAGTGTTTCAAAAATTGAATTTTACTTCATAGAACTGCATATCAAAAGTGTTCCAAGTAAGATCCAAATAAAATCAGTACAACCTCTCTCGAGTCCAATTAACATCTGATTTTAAGATTCTTGCGGGATTTCCTCCAACGATTGTATTCGCTGAAACATCTTTTGTTACAATAGAACCTGTACTAATGACTGAATTTCTCCCAACAGTAACCCCTTTTAAAATTATTGCTCTTGATGCAATCCAAACATGTTCTTCAATAATTACATTATTTGCAAAATTAATTCGTTTCAAAGATTCTTTTTCAATAACTGAATGTGAGTCGCCTGACCGGATAACTACCTCTTTTGCCAACATACAGTCTTTGCCTAAAGAAATTATGCTTTTAGGTTCTGTAACAGCTATATGCGCAGATTCAACTGTTGTCCCCATTGAAATGTTAATAAGGCAGTCATTGTCTTCAAACCATAGTTCACCTCCATAAATTTTGCAATTTTCTCCAATGAACAAGGTATGATTATAACCTCTAATATAGATGGTTGTATTTATTACCTGAGAATTTTTATCAATAATAATATGGTTATTGTACCCATTTATATCCAGCTTTATATTTCTAATGTTTCCTTTAATCTTTATTTGATTTTTATTTAATAAAACTACTTTAAAATGTTTTATTTTTAGATACAAAATATATACTTTGTTTAGAAAATAGTTGAACATTTTATTCCCAATTCTTACGTATGTTTTCTAATATAAGAAAATTTTCTTCTATAGATTTTAAAGCATTCTCGATATTGAATTTGTTTTTCTTGCGAACTACTTCGGATTGATTATATAAATCTGTTCTGTTTATTTTATTAATTATATATTCCATTGCTGAAAGAATAGAAAAATGATCTAGAGGATTGAAATAAACCGCTCCACTGCTCATTATTTCTCGATGCCCAGGTATATCTGAACACAGAACAGGACATTGCAAATCCAGAGCTTCTAATAGAGGTAGGTTTGTTGGTCCTAAGAATGTGGGCATAATTAAAGCTACACAATTTCGATAAAAGGTGTTTAGCACTTCGATCTCAACTAAGCCAGGAAAGAGAACCATGTCTGAAATGCCCAAGTCTTGAGTGACTGACTCAATATATTTTCTATTCCCTTTGTCAGAACCAGTGAATACCAATTTATACCCCGGATGATCCAAAACAAAGAGTCTAAATGCTTGTAACAAACCAAAATGGTTTTTATGAGCCCAAAATTGAGCAGGGTAAAAGAAAAAATACTCTTTCGATAGGTTATAATTATTTAGAATTCTTTCCTGTTCTTCATAAGATACCTGAATAGAGGTGCAGCTACCCGCGAATATGGGAACAACTTTTAGTCTGCTTTCATCCAAACGTGTAAATTTCATTAATTCATTTCTTCCGGAATCTGACTCACAAAAAACATATAGGGCTTTGTATATCAATTTATTAAACCACTCATTTCTTTTAACAAGATCGTAATCTTTATCAAATTCAGGAAAGCTATAAGTACTTAGATGACCAATATCCCAGTTCGTTGCTACAAAAGGGTAATTTTCAATTTCGCAGTTACATTGCCTAGGATAATATATTAGGTCAACATTGTGTTTTTTTAATATACTTGAATAGTAATATAATTTTAAGTCATCATTTTTTTTCTGAATTTTTCCAGAAATAATAATCCTTTTATGTATTGAGGAAAATCTTAAATGAATTTTCTTTAAAAGAGAAAGTTTACATTTTGGATATTTTAAATAAATAATTTCCTTTGAAAATCCCTTATACTTATCTGATTCTGAAATAAAAACAACTTCCAGTTTTGAACTAAAATGATATTCGTCAATACTTTTAATAAGCTTATCCAGAAATGAAAAGCTACCACCATCAGTGGGATTATGATCCTTATTCAACCAAACTCCTATTTTCATTTTTCAAATCTTGACATGGAACTCTTTTATCATGTCAGTAATATAGATGATTGTCTCACTTGTCAGATTACTTGCAGAGGGAAGATACAGTCCGTTTTGGGTCAACCAATTACTAACAGGATACTCACCATTACAATCAGCCCCAAAATCGTAAAGTGATTTCTGATTGTGCATGCCACTGAAAAATAAGCGAGTCTCAATCCCTTTATTTGTTAGGTATTCCATTAATTCATCCCGTGAATGTCCAAATTTCTCATGTTCAATGATTATCCCGTTCATCCAGCACACATTGACAAAGTCCTGGTTGTGCTGTTGGAACACTATACCGGGAGTATCTTTCAGGTTTTCTCTGTATATTTTATTGTTATTAATTCTTAAATGCTTGTATAATTCTGCTTTTTCTGTTTGGGCAAGGCCAATTGCAGCTATAACGTTACTCATCCGGTAGTTAAATCCAATATCAAGGTGGGTGTAATTTCTATTACCATTTAAGGGGAAACACATATTTCTGAAGTATCTGGCTTTGTTATAAAGTTCATGACTATTAGTGACCACCATTCCTCCTTCGCCTGTTGTGATGATTTTATTAGCAAAAAAACTGAAACAACCTATATCCGATAGGCTCCCTGCTTTTGCCCCTTTATATTCAGCACCGTGAGCTTCCGCTGCGTCCTCAATAATTTTCAGATTGTATTTATAAGCAATATCTCTGATGGCGTCCATTTCAGCCATCAATCCGAAGATATGTACAACAATTATTGCTTTAGTCCGGGGTGTAATCTTTTCTTCTATTTTGTTTACGTCTATATTCCAGGACTCTTTATCAGAATCTACAAAAACAGGTATGGCGCCGGTATAACAAACCGCAAAGGCAGTTGCTATCATTGTGAATGTAGGAATGATAACTTCATCACCTTGGCCAATTTCTAATGTAACCAAAGCCAAATGAAGCGCTGCAGTACCAGTATTAACTGCTACACCATATTTACATCCACAATAATCAGAAAATTTTTGTTCAAATTCAAATACAAACTTACCTGAAGAGGATATCCAACCTGTGTTAATAGCTTCAATAGCGTATTTAACTTCATTCCCATTTAAGAAAGGTTGACATACTGGGATCATTTAAAATCTTTTATATGGTAAGTGAAATAAATTGAATTTGTTTTCATATTGAGTTATTTTTTTTATAATGAATAATCTCATTTTTTAATCCCATTTTTCCATATGGTAAAAGTATTTTATAATTGTATGAAATTAAGTGATGGTTTGATCTGTTTTCACCGTTGTTTATTTCTATTCGTTCATTATATACATTGTTATTGAAGAATGCTGCAAAGTCAGACACATTAGAACTTCCGTGAATTAACCCCATGCATTTAGATAATATAACACCTTCAGTAAGAATCTCTTTCCCCAATAAATAATAATGATCCTTTCTGATAGATCTCTTATATATATTAGAATCAGATCTTGGATAATCGGAATAAACTACCAATTGCCCATAACGATTTTTAAAAAGATTGAAATATGATAAACACTCAGTTGATAGGTATATTTGACTGTAATATCCTGAAGATAATAGTTTATCAGTATTTTTAAAAATTTGATGCTTGGTTGGTCCAAACCAATGTCCTTTAGTTCTATTTTGCTCATTACCACGCCAATGAATTCCTAATGTATTATTCTTGATGATATTTAATTCTTGAATCATTAGGATAATCTCTCTTTGAATAGATTCCTTGATCGAGATTTTTTCTTTGAACAAACATAAAGACTCTTCTTTACCAATATCATAGGACATTGGATATTCATTTGGAAATTTGCCATCGCAGAATATTAAATTAGGAGCTTGGTAAGCTTGTTCTAAACTTAATGTAGATACTGGTTCAAAATAAATATTCCATGAGTCTGCATAATGTGGGTTATTATCTAGAGAATATATCGTTGGAAAATTCAGAAAATCAATAAAAGGAATAAAACCAAATTTTTCAGCAATTTGAATATGACGAAAAACAAAAAGTAAATTAGAGAAAAACCCAGATCCACCGTTATCTCTGTAAATTATATAGACGGGGAAACTATTAACATCCTTTAATCTTTTTACCTCAAATAATGTATTGCTTTTCTTGTTATTGCTTATGGGATAATTGAAAGTATATCTTTTATCAATTAATGTAGAAATGAGTCTTCTCAAATAGTTCATTAGTCTATTTCCTTTTCAAAACATAAATTACGCTCCAGGTTTTTTCAGAAGGAGAGTTACCAGTAATTGATTCTTCCATCTTAATTACTTTAAAGCCTGCTATTTTCGCATATAACTCAATTTCTGGAGTGCTGAAATACCTCATCGGATGGATTTCCTCAAACTCAGAGTAGTTTTCTTTGTTTAATTCCTTCACCATCATTTTATAATGTACATCAACAATGTTCTGGTTAATTCGCATATGAGGTGTAGCTATGCGAATAACCTCGATATTTTCATTGGACACTTTTTCTATTCTTTTTTCAGGCATCTGCCTTAAAACAGCTGGTAAATACCAAACGTCAAAAATGAAAATTCCTTGTGAATCCATATGTTTAGCGGCATTGTTAAATGTCGCTATTATGGATTCATTTTCGGTTAAATAGCTTATTACATGAAATAATGCTACCTAAAAATCTAATATAATAAATTGCAAAAGTGGTGTAGAATGTTTATTTTCAAGCTGTTGAAACAAAAAAAGAAACAAAACTAGCACCACTTCCAGGATGAAAAATACGGATAATATTTTAAAAGGACAAACAAAAGTTGTAAAACACACATTTTCAGGAAGTAACATTACCAGATTCTCCGGATTGAATACCATTTCAGGGTACATGAACAAGCAAGGCATCATACGACTCATTTCTTCTCATTTCCCTACTCGCAGGCACAATGCCACAAAGTTTGGTGTGAACCAGATTTTGCTGGCTGTTGTTTTTGCATCCCTCAGTGGGATCAACCGGATATGCCATATGGCCAATTTTACCGGTGATGGTTTGGTCAGGGTTTTACTGAACCTGAAAAAGGCCATTAATGAAAACACCATATCTGTTACGCTCAAGAAACTTGGCCAAAGCGGAGCCAGAACGCTTCAGACCCTTCTCCTGGACAATAATTCCAGATGGCTTGATCAGACCGGGCTTGAATCCATTACCCTGGATGCTGACTCGACGGTCAAGCCTGTTTTTGGCAGCCAGCAGGGTGCTGCCAAAGGGTATAATCCCACCAAGAAGAATGGGATGAGTTACCATCCGCTGCTTGTTTTTGTCAGTGAAATGAAACTTCTGTACCATTCCTGGTTCAGGACGGGGTCTGCCTATACCTCCAACGGCATTGTCGATTTTCTTCATGAAGTTCGTTCTAGTCTGCCCGGTAGGATAAAAAGCGTATTCTTCAGGGCTGACAGTGGTTTCTTTGCAGGTGAACTGCTTGACATCCTTGAATCCTGGGGCTGGAACTATCTGATCAAGGTGAAACTTAAAAATCTGGACTCGCTTCTTTATCATCAGAACTGGGAACCAGTAAAAGGCAAAGATGATGAATGGGTATGCCACTTTACTTATAAGGCCAAAGGATGGAGCAAACCAAGAACCTTGAAGGCCATCCGCACGGTCACAAAAGAGGTTGAGTTGTCCTATCTGGGGCAAAGCCACAAAGTCCAGGAGTATGAACATGCCTGCTATATATCAAGTCTTGAATATGATGCACACCATTTGCATAAAATCTACAAACAAAGATCAACCAGTGAGACCTGGATTGAACAGGTTAAAAACCACACGATGGCCGGGAGCACGCTTACGGATGATTTCTGGGCAAACGATATATTGTGGCAACTCAGCGTTTTTGCCTACAATCTTTCGGTAATGGTTCGCACCGGTAAAAAGAAGTTTCTCAAGCAGGAACATAGGACATTTGCGAACTGGTTTATTCTGGTACCGGCACGAATAACCAGAAGTGCAAAACAGATAGAATTGAAGATGTATGAGCACCATTTTTACAAAGAGGACTGGGAGGAGCTTGACCGGATGGTCAAAGCCGCCTGAGAAAAGGTCAAGAACAGAAAAGTTGAAATTTACCCCTTAAAATGATGGGAAAGGTATGCGAAAATGTGAAATGAATTTGAATACAATATGTTAAGCTGATCGAAAAGGGAGCGCTCGGCTGTTAATTCCTGGTGCCCATCGAAAGAAAATGATCAAAAATGGGACTCAGAGAAACTGCATTACCGTCGGCCTTCTTCCGAAAAGTTCAATTTAGATTTTTAAGTGCTAAAACAACATCGTATGATTTATTTAAGAAAAACTTTGTAATATCAGCTACTTGACATTCATATCCAGACAGAATTGCTTTTTCAGCCATTCTTTCACTTTTTTCAAGTCCAATAATTTTATATCCTTTTTCTTTTATTAACAAACCATGTTTTCCTGTTCCACTTCCAAACTCTAAAATCGTTTTAGCTCCTCGTAATTCGGATTGTATTAATTTATGAATATATTCGACGTCATTCTTGTAATTTTTATCTTCATAAAGAAGATCATAGTAATTGCTATAAACGTCGAAATTGCTATTATTCATTTACAGTTATCTTTTATAGATATTCAAAGTAGTTATATTCAAAATAATTTTGTTTAATCACCCACGAATAAAGCTTAGGATCATTTTTTACTTCTTTTTGGTGAAAGTCATAACCCTCTTTATAAGCAGATTCTATTTTATTTAATAGATCAATTTTTTCAATTACGGTTTTACGATTATGTATTTGAAAGAATATTTTATAAGATTTTTTTATTTTCCTGCAAAAATAAGCATAATTTAAATGGCTGAATATATTTTTAGAAAAATTAGATTTACTGTTAATTAGTGGAGGATAAGGATAATTACAGTCATGTATATTTGAAAAGTAATAATCATCTCTAATTTTTGTAAAAGAATCACAGACACCCTGAAAAAACATCCGCTCCTGAATATACCTGATCGTCATTCTTTCTTTTGAGACATAATGGTACACTTTCACATTAGGATTATAAATTGACTTTAACTTTAGTTTTATAATTTTCATAGTTAATCCAGTTTCACCGTCTCCTTGAAATCTTTGATGTTTCTTGGGAACTGTGTCTGGATGAAATCCCCCCAATTTGAGAAGTGTTTCTTTTCTGATTGAAAAATTCACGCCAAAAACGTAGTTGGGATTAGTTTCTTTAATAAGTTCACCTTGCTCAATTAAGCTGAAAGCAACACACATTTTGCCATCAGGAATGGGTTCCCATAAATCCTTTGTCCATTTTGGAGGTTCAATTTCATATAATGGCAAACACTTTCCGCCAACTAGATGAACACTCTTGTCTGTAAACGATTGGGCAATTGAGCTCAACCAATCAGGATCAACCAATATATCATCATCAATAAAAACTAATATTTCACCCTTTGATTCAATTATTCCTCTTTGTCTAGCAGAATGTAATCCAGGAATAGGTTCAAGATAAAATATAATGTTGGGATTATTATATTCTATGATTATTGATTGCACTGCACCCCTTGTATTGTCTTCTGAAGCATTATCTATAATTAGTATTTCATACTTAATAGAAGAAAGATTCGAATCTAGAATAGATTTTATCGTATTGGTCAAAAGAAATGAGCGATTATATGTAGGAATAATTATAGATATGTGCATTTATTTTTTATGTTTTAAATAGTTTTCAGAAGATTGATTATTTTCTTTTTAATTTCTTTAGCTACAAGAATTGATTTTATGATATTTCTGAAATCTCCATTTTTCAAGGACATATATTCTTTATATTCTTTTTCCTGATCTAATAGTAATGCTTTATCTTGTAAAATTTTCTCATAAGCATAAAAAAAAATAGGACCCAAAAGATCAATAAGAAATTCTTTTCTTTCTTTATTCTGAACATCAAAATAAGAATTTTGATTGCTTATTCCATTAAAATTATAAAATGAAATATTTCTATCAATATTTTTATATGAGCATTTTTGAATAATCAACGTCTTTAAAAAAAACACCCAGTCAGATATAATCATGAAATTTTCATCATATAATCCAATCTCATCGAAAAGTTTCTTCTTAATAAACGTCGATTGATGCATGATTGTTCCTCCAGGGAAAAAAAACTCAAATGTTAATTCTGAGTTTTTCGGAGCTTTTATTATTTCCTGGTTTGTATTCCTTACTGTGAATGTATTTCCCGAAATTATATCTTCTTGTAATCCTGAATTTGAAAAATATTCAATCACTTCATTATCTGCGAATAAATCTCCAGAATTCATAAATATACAGTATTTACCTTCAGATTTAACTATTCCTTTGTTCATCGCATTATAAATTCCGTTATCCGGCTCACTGATCCAGTAATTAATATGCTTATCAAATTTCTTAATTATGTCAATACTTCCGTCATTTGAACCACCATCAATGATTATGAATTGAAAGTTTCTATAAGTTTGATTTCTAACACTTTCGATTGTCTTAATTAGTCCAAACTTATTATTTAGATTAATTGTAATTACACTCAACATTTGTTGTAATTTCATAATCTGAGATGTAAGAAATTATATAATCCTTCCCCGATTATCGATTTAATTAGTGAGATAGTTTTTGTTTTAAGACTTATTTTGGGAATCTCCTTAATTATTAAGCGTTCGGTTGTTGCTATAGATTTCGCGTTTTTATGTTCACTCTCTTCCGGTAAAATTAGTACAGAATCTTTTTTATTATAATAATAACCTAAGGGAGTTAGTATACTTTGATCATGTCTATGCTTGAAAAAATAGCTTTCTTGGTTCTCAATTTCAACACCAAATGGATCCATAATTAAGTGTGGATGTAACAGTGAGATATCTAACCAATTAGCTATTAGCTCATTTTGGGATCCCTTGCAAAGGATTAATCCTGCCATTAATTTATTGTAATCTCGCCAATCTTTAGATCTAAACATTGTGTCAAAATAGTTAAGTGTTGTTTTCTTAGTCCAATGTTTTATTTTTGGTGAGGAACATCCATATATTTCATCCCATCCGTAATCAACATTATCTTTGTATTGAAATAGTATCGTATTGTAATTCTCAAGATACTCGAAGTATCTGAACCATTCTAAAGATTCATGTAATCGACACCCTGCATCTGCATATACTATTATATCATTAGAATTGAAATTTTGTATTGTTTTCCAGATTATATAGGGCTTCCAAATCCAATAACCGCCACCTGTATCATAGTTCATCAAAGGGGAATACTTTATTATTGCTGGAAGATCATTATCAGTGTACAAAATGATAGAATCAAAAATATTAAGTTTAGTAGCTTCTTTACCTATTCTATCCAAGGTTAATTTGAAAGGTCCAGATCCATATGAAATAAAAATTCTCTTCACATTAAGGTATTACTGAAATCCTTAAGATCGTGATCTTATAACTTTAATTCTATTTATTATTTCATAATAAAAGCATTTTGCAAAATATAGTAATATGTCATGTGAGGTTATATCTTTATTAAATTTGCTAGTAATGTATTTCAAAGAAATTATACCCAATCTGAAGGTAGAATTAAAGTATCTAACCCAATATTTTTGCAATTCATTATAAAAGAAGGTGGGATCTAAAATTTTGTTTTCTATATTAATATTTAATAATTGATTTAGCCAATTTAATACTTCAAATGTTGTTTTTTTTCCTATTTTATCTACTGGAATGAAATTCCGTAATATTTGATAGTGAAGTTCAATTATATCTTCACTAATTGTTTTTAATCCTAACCTTAAAAGATGATATCTATATATTTTCTTTACATTAATCTCTTGAATGAAATTTTTAGTATTGGAAATGCTTTCATTATGTGATCTGTACTTAACTAAGATTTCATGGAGATTTGCCAGTTTATATTTAGTGGAAATCTGTGACCATAAATGATAATCTTCTGCCTGTGTATAATCTTCATTGTATTGAAAATCATTAAAAACCTCTCGTTTCATCATTACAGAAGATTGAGCAAAATAATTGCAAAAAAAAAGTTGAGTACTGATCAAATTATTATCTAAATCAAGAATAATCTTTTCACCTGTACCTTCACTTTGTTCATCGATAATTTCAAAACTAGAACCAACCATTACAAATTCCGGATATGTCTCTAAAAATTCCACTTGTTTACTTAGCCTTTCAGGATAAGCGATATCGTCACAGTCAAGAATTGCAATATACTTACCAGATGAGTTTTTTACTGCTTTATTCCGTGTATATGCTAATCCTTTATTTTCAGAATTTCTTAAAACTTTAATTCGCTTGTCAATGAATGAATTAATTATTTCAATACTATTATCTGTTGATCCGTCGTCAATAATTATCAGTTCGAAGTTCTTATATGTTTGATTGAGTATGCTCTGAATTGACTCATGCAAATACTTTGCCCCATTATAAACAGGCATATTAACACTTACTAATATGTCTATATTAGAATCCAATCCGCAGGGAATCTGTCAGATAATTTTACTTGATATGCTGCAAACCATTTTTTTGGCGCAATTACAATCTTCCTTGGATTATCATTCAACCAGGCACCCCACCAACTAAAGGAACTGTTCGCAATGATCTGATGTTTACAATGTGAGATTAATCTTAGATCATCGTATCCTGCTTCGGAATTGTTTATGTCAACAAACACTTTATTATCAAGATTTTTGAAGTTTTCTCTTGTCCATTCCATGTCATCAGAAAAAAAGAAAAAAAGCGGAAACTCCAATTTCTGTTTTAGATAATTTATTGCATTTTCATAATACTCCAATGGACAAACTCCATGAAAATGAGAACTAGATAGGTTTGTTATATAGTCAGATCGGCGTACATGAACAGCTATTGAGTTTGACGTTTTAATTTTCTGGATTGCTTTAATGTTATTTCCATTAAGCGTACCAACAAACGCAAAGTCAATCTTAATTTGATCACTTATATTGAAAAAATACTTTTCACTCTGAAAGTATCCATCAAGATATGTGTTTGATGATAGGTTCAGAACTGAAGGGTCAAAATCAAGATTCGACTCTTCATAGATAATATATGGATTGATAAGATTTTTTAATTTGTGACTTAATCCTGATGACTTAGTCTTTCCTAAAAATTTATCTAATTCGTTTTTGCCAATAGGTTCAATATTCAGGGCGAACTTATTGAGTTCGTATTTCCTATATGTAAATTCTTGTGCTAAATGGTTTTCCAATAAAAATGACAAATCGATTTTTAAAGGTGTTTTTCTATTAATAGCAAGACTTTTTGCAGCTGCATATTGGAACATCTGATTTCCTAAGCCACCCATCAACTTAATGATTATCATTCGCTCTTATTTTTGAAACCAAAAACATCCGCATCCATAATCCTGTGCATCTGCTAGATTTTTCTCTGCATTAATTATCATGCCTGTTTCATTGGCATTATCTGGAATTAAAGTAAATTCTTTGAGTTTGAGTTCTTCGAAGTAAGATATAATTTGATCGTAACTATATATACGATGGGCATTAAACCTAATTTTCGGTTGTCCAACGGGGACTGCAATTAGCAAATTACCTCCACTTTTGATTACTCTTTTTAATTCTCTAATTGCATATAGATCACCATCATAATCAAGTTTATCCCCGTATCGGCCAAGTCCAATATGCTCAATAACATGCATGCAAGATAAACATGATATTGAATTTTTTTCGAAGGACAAATTACATATGTCCTCCTTCCCCATTTCAAGATCTGGTAGTTTTATATTTGCTGGCCTAAAATCAAAAAAACTAACAGGAACAAACGCTGACAATATCGTTGAAAAATAGAGAAATGATGAAATATCAAAATGTTTAGTAGGATTGATCTTTTTAATGATACGTGCTGCCCAAGCAGTATGGTAAATATAGTGCGCATCAAAACTCGTTATAGATGTTTTATCCTCTAAACAAGGGTATATGTCAACTAATTTTAATTCAAACCTTTGTTTAGTTTGAGATGTAAGGCTTTCAAATAGAACATACTCATTCAGAAAATTAGGATCTAATGATTTATTTTTTTTTCTATAGAGCATAATAAAATCATTATTTAAATATCTATCTTCAGTTGTATGCTAAATTGGCTTTCTTGATAAAATCCTAAAATTTATAACCATTCTATCTTGTCGAAATTGACTTTCCAGTTTGGATTCAAGTAAGTTAAACCTTGATTTATTCTAATTTTTTCGTTATTTAAGACTTTAATTGAATAGAGATTGTTGTGCCACTCAAGTTTATTTAGTAGTTCCTTTTCAGATAATGTGACAGAAATGTGATATAAACCTGGTTTTATGGTAAAACTTTCAATTGAGAACTCAATAATTCCGTTCCCATTTAAATAATCAATTTCATTATCAGAGTAACTTTCAAATATGACGATGCCATCATCACTAAGTCCGGAAACAGTAAAAATCGGGTTTCTGACAATTCTCTCAAATTGAAAATTAATCCTTATTTTTAGTTTTTCCCCGCATAACATGTGTCTGCATACTTCATTATTCTTGTTTAGGATTGATACTGTAAAACTTGTAGCTTTATCGTAATTTAAACATATATTCAATTCGTTAGTATAGCTTCTATTCTTATTAGTCAATGAAAAATTCTCATATTTATTACATATTTTTAGAGCTTCACCGTCTGCAATTATTTCCCCTTCTTCAAGCCATAAAACTCTTTCACATGTATTTCTTATTACCTGCATATTGTGTGAAACTATAATAAATGTACCTCCCTGTTGCCGAAAATCGCTTAATTTCTTTTGACATTTCAGCTGAAAAGCCAAATCACCTACAGCCAATATCTCATCAACGAGCATAATGTCAACATTACCGTGTACTGCTATGGAAAAGCCTAAACGGACTGTCATTCCGCTCGAATATGTGGCAACCGGAGCATCCAAAAAGTTACCAATCTCAGCAAAGTCGACGATCCCGTCAAATCTTTTATCAATTTCATGCTTGGACATTCCCAATATTGTCGCATTAAGATAAATATTCTCGCGCCCTGTCATGTAAGGATGAAAACCAGCTCCAACTGCTAATAATGCTCCTATCCTGCCATTTATTGTAATTTTGCCTCCATCAGGTGGAAAGATGCCATTCAGTAATCGCAACAAAGTTGTCTTCCCTGAACCATTTATGCCAAGAAATCCGATTTTCTCCCCTTTATTTATCTTAAAATTTATGTCTTGTAAAGCCCAGAATTCTCTTTTCCTAAGTCGTGTATCAGTTGATATCCCTGACATATCTTTAAAAGCATCAAGAGTACCGTACAACATACTTCGCTTTAATGATGTACAGAACTTTTTGTATAAACCTTCAACTTTTATTATTGTGTCAGACATTCATTCTAATATTAAAACATCTTCTCAATTACTTTTTCCTCTGAAATGAAAAATAGCCTCCAGGTTACCAGGAAAAAAAGTAAAGAGATCAAGGAAGAAATCATAAACCGGTCAAAATGCTCAATCCTTCCATAAATCATCGAATCACGTACTGTTCCGATAAGGTATGTGAGAGGATTATACTTTATCACAGTTTGTAATAAGGGATCTGTAACATTTTCCGAATAAATGACAGGTGTGACATACATCAACAATCCCATCAAAAATGTAATAGCCTTTTGAATGTCAGGAGCAACAACAGAAATAACAGATGAAATCAACCCCATTCCTGCGCCGAGCAACATCATTGGTATGATCAGAATTGGAAACAGGATAATCATCCAACTTGGTATAACACCAAAAACTAACAAAACAATAATTGTTAAGATAAAAGAAATCAGAAAGTTGGCCAATTGTTGCATCAGTTGTTTTACCAGTAAGGCGTCATGATTGAATTTTACCTGGTTGATAAAGCCTCTTCCTGCTTCCAAAGTGCCTGCAGCACCTGAATAAAAACTCATAAAAAGTCCATAAATGGAGGTGCTGAGCAATACATAGGCAGGGTAGGGTATTCCAACGTCTCCGGGCATCAGGATGCCGGTTGCATTCATGAATACCCATGAAATAATACCCATGATAGGAGTTAGAATTAGCCATGTCATTCCGAGGAATGACTTTTTGTGCGACATCAGGAAGTCCCTTTTGAATAATTGGAAGATCAGTTCCCTGGAGTCAATAATGTTTTGAATCAAAATGCCCCATGTTTTGAACCAGCCAATTTTGGCACGCTGGTGGGGTTCGTAGATGGTTATTTTTTCCAAATTGAATCAGATATTATAATTGATATCTTCCTTTTTCTGCTTAAACCGTGTTTTATCGTTGTCTCCTGCATAAGGGCCTTGCTTGATCTCATACATCTCTACCTCCTCAATTACTTCAAAACCGTGTCCACCTTCCGAAAGCAGTATGATATCTCCTTCGTTGAGCAACCTGCTTTTTATGTATTGCTGATTATCAGAATAGAAATCAACTTTTAATTTCCCTTTTCTGATTACTAATACTTCTTTTGTATAATGTACTTCTCTGGGCACTGGATTATGTATGTGGGGATCAATAAGTTTTCCGGCAGGATGGTGCATATAAGCTAACTGCTGGGAAAATTCCGGAGGTGTGAAAAAATGGATTCCTTCTTCCTGAAATTTCTCCCGGATGATAATTGCCATCAAGTGATTTTCATGAATGATTTCTTCTACCATTGAATCAGAAGTAGTAGTTGTTCACTGAGTTCTCAATTTTTACTCACACTTCCATTTACGGGAAAGTATTTTCTTTTCGTTGGGGTAATTCCATGCATCCCAGGGGAAGTGCTTTCCATTTAACCATTCTGTCCATCTTTCAATGTCTTTATCAACCATCAATTGGACCAACGATTCAAAGTTTGTCTGAGGTTTCCACCCTAAATTTGCTGCCGCTTTTGAAAAGTCGCCTTTAAGGAAGTTCACATCTAATGGACGTTTGTACTTCTCTTCACAACGAACGTATTCTTCCCATTTCAACCCGGCAAAGGAAAAGGCTATATCCAGAAATTCTCTGATGGAATGGGTATTGTTGGTTCCTATTACATAGTCGTCCGGATTTTCCTGTTGCAGCATCAGCCACATGGCCTCCACGTATTCTGGAGCATAGCCCCAGTCCCGTTTTGAGTCGAGGTTCCCCAACTCAAGCATAGTTTCCAATCCCAATTTGATTTTTGCCAGACTGTTCGTAATTTTTCTGGTCACAAACTCAAGTCCTCTCAACGGGGATTCATGGTTGAACAAAATTCCTGTGGAAGCATGTAAATTGTATGCCTTCCGGTAAATATTGACCATTTGGTGCGCGTATAGTTTTGCCGCGGCATATGGACTTGAAGGCATAAATGGTGTATTTTCATCCTGCTGAGGAAAGTGGTTATCCCCATACATCTCACTTGTGGATGCCTGATAAAACCTGGCTTCCGGAGTAACCAGCCTAATGGCTTCGAGAAGTTTTGCAACTCCCAATCCGGTTATTTCGCCCGAGGCTATGGGTTGTTCAAAAGAAGCACCCACAAAGCTTTGAGCTGCCAGATTATAGATCTCATCGGGTCGGGTTATTTTCAAGGTTTCGATAATTGAAAAGCTATCCAGCAGATCACAGGGTAGAAGTTCAATTTTTTCAAAAATGTCAAGATATTGAAGTCTCCAGAAATTGGGAGTCGACAGCCGACGGTAGGTGCCATAAACCTTATAACCTTTGTTTAAAAGAAATTCTGCAAGGTAAGCACCATCTTGGCCGGTGATGCCTGTTACCAAAGCCTTTCTCATTATGAAATGTGAATTGAACGAATTTTATTCGAATTACCCGAAATGAGGATCATGTATCCACTTATTTTCCAGAAAGCCTTCAATATCAAAGAAATACTTTTCGAAATTCTTTAATTGTTCATCACTAAAATCCCACCATTTAAGATTCCGTAATTTTTGGATGGTTCCCTCATCGAAACGGTACTTTATGATCTGAATAGGTGAACCCACCGCAACAGCGTATGGTGGAATGTCTTTTGAGACCACCGTGCCGGCACCGATCACCGCCCCATCCCCGATGGTGATACCGTCCAAAACAGTCACGTTGGCTCCGATGAAAACATCGTTCCCGATCATGATCTTTTTTCGATCTTCAATTTTGTTTTCTTTACTGAAACTATAAGGACCTTTCTTGGAATAAAACAAAGGTGAAGTGCTTATTCCATCTGTCGGATGAATTCCCCAGCCGCAGAAAAAGTTGGGACCGATGGAACAGAATTTACCGATGTCGGTCAGAGAGATGCAGGAGTTCACGGAAATATAAGTGTAATCACCAATGGTGACATCCCTTAGGTCATAGGGAAAATCGATCCTGGTATGTTTACCTTCTTTGGTGTTCTTTTTGGTAACCTTGCTCAGATAATAGCCTGTGGTTTTTCCTTTTCTGATTACCGGCTTAGACAGAACAGGAACCAGCACAGGTAACAATATTCCCTGCAACGAACGGATCAATCCTTTTTTTAGCGGTTTCATTTTCCCAAAACCCTGTTCTTGCAGTTATGAATGGTCTCTTTCCTTATAAAACGGATCATCAATTCATAAGCCGATTTTTTCAGCATAAAAGGACCCTGGTAGAATTGCCGGATTATTCTTTTTGCTGTCCGGTTCTCCTGAATGGGAATCGGGGATATCCTCACTTTGTCGGCCAATATGTCCACATCATACTTGGTACTTCCCGAACAGTTGGATCCGGAATCATCAAACCCGATGTTGTTGGTTAAAGAAGTGCCCGGGTAAAGGGTGAAACCTCCCCGGATCAGCAATGTGGCATGCCATTTAATGAACCAGGATTTCAGTTCGCCTGTCAGGTTCCGAACTAGCTGCTTCTGCAAAAAATCTCCTCCGAATTTGTTGAACCGCCACCAGCCCCTGGCTGTGTTGAAATAGTTGTAGAGATATCCGGTGTCGTTATTGAAATATTTCCAGGCTCGTTGCCATGTAGCCCATCCGCCGCCGGGGTAGGGGACATTAAAGAAAAACGTTTCCGGAAGTTTTGACGTGTGCGGATACATATACCCCGAAATATGCATCACCTTTTCTTCATGCTCGTAAAAATCAAGTGCATCGTTCATGTATTCCAGGAATCCCGGACTGGTGATGATGTCATCCTCTAAAACGATCACCCGTTTGCGGATGTTAATTACTTCAGTCACTCCTCCAATAATGGAATCTGCCAGCCCTTTGTTGTACTCTGATTCTCTAATGATCACCTCCTTGCACCACTGCTGTGAGCGGATCACCTGCCTGACTTCCGCAATTTTTGCATCCTCATCCGGACTTGCATTTTCCTTTGGTCCGTCGGCATAAATATATACTACCGATTCTTCTGCCATCCGGTTTTTCATCAGGGCCTCCAGGGTTCTTTGTGTATGCCGGGGGCGGTTGTACACAAACAAAACGATCGGTGCAAGATATCGACCCAATTGTCAGTCAGTTGAGGATCAGGGAAATCATCCGGTCGGCCAGCATGGAATTGAAAAAAACATGTCCGGATTCCAGCCTTTTGTACTTGTATTTGCTGTTCATTTCATGGATAAAGCTGAAGGGTGGGGTGAATCCTCTTTTGGGTGCATTCAGAATATATTCAGGGACGATCCCATTCAGGATTTCTTTTATGAAAAACTTGGGTTCACTTCGCCTGTATTTCATTTCAACAGGAAGTGAAGAGACAAATTCCACCAGCTGGTAATCGACCAAAGGGGAACGGATTTCCACGGAATTCCCCATTCCCTGCCGGTCGGCCAAATACAGGCAGAGGGTGGTCATAAAGGTGTCGAAGGTAGACGCATAGATCTGATCGATTTCACACTGGCCATCGGGGTAGGAATAATGAACATCAATGTCGCTGAAGGAAATTTCTTCTCCATCATGGTTGAGAACTGCGGTGGATGCAAATTTCAAATAATCATCGTAAGTCCAGTCAACGGTGGTTTTGTCGTTGATCTGCCGGGGATAGCCGGCTTTTAACACGTATTGCCAGTGCCTGGCCATAAACCTCAGGAAAGCAAGCTTTTTCCGGTTTCCATTCCAGGGGAACAACGCCTGGTGCGTATGTTTGAGTTTTAAAGATTCTGCGGTCTGGTTCCATTCCGGATAGCCGTAAAAGAGTTCGTCTCCGCCCAGTCCTCCCAAAAGTACCGTAAAGCCCAAGGCTTTTGCTTTCTTATACAATGCCCACTGCGCCATGGAGGAAACATCGGCTACCGGTTCGTCTATAAACTTTGTATATTCCTGGAACAGCTCCCTGAAATCATCCACATCCAGCTCCACTTCATGGTAGTTCAATCCCTTTTCTCCGGCAAACCGCCTGGCGGTCTTCCGTTCATCACAGGCATGTTCCCCATTGTATCCAGCGGTGATCACGTGCACTTCCCGCCCGGACTCCCTGGCCAGTGCAGCAATAGCGCTGGAGTCAATCCCCCCGCTCAGCAATACGGCCACCGGGACATCGCTCCTAAGACAAAGATGCACTGATTCCCGCATCAGGCGCAGGGTTTCATTTTTTGCTTCTTCAAAGGTGCCATTGAACCGTGGTGTAAGATCCCGTTTCCAGTACCGGTGAAATTCCGGTCCTTTCGCATCCACCAGCGCATATTCTCCTGCATGAAGCCGTTTGACCTGTTCTATCCATGTATTTTTCAAATCAATGGGATAATTGTACCGGATACATTCTGCCAGTGACCGGGCATGGATCTGCGTTTTATCCAGGAAATACTTTTGGATGGCTTTCAACTCAGTGCTGAACACCACACCAGTCTGAAGGATGGAATAGTACAATGTTTTTTCACCGATCCGGTCCCGGGCGGCAAACAGTTGTTTTGTTCGCGTGTTCCATAAACAAAAGGCAAACATACCTCTCACGTGCTCCAGACATTTTACCCCGTATTCCTCATAGAGATGTAGAATGGTTTCACTGTCAGTATCCGAGGTAAAAATGTGTCCTTTCGCTTCCAGCGACTTCTTCAGTTCGATATAGTTGTAAATTTCGCCGTTACATACCAGCACCAGCGATTTGTCCTCATTGAAAAGCGGTTGCCGGCCATTCTGCAGCCCTATAATGGAGAGCCGGGTATGGGCGAGTCCGCAGGATGTATCTGTCCAGATTCCCTCCTCATCCGGACCACGGTAATGCATTTCGCGGTTCATCAGGGCAAGCTTTTCCTTATCGGATTCACTGATATTGGTATACCTGAATAAGGCCGTTATGCCGCACATTTTTTTCTTCTTAGTTTGTTGAGCATAACCGCAACTTTATACAAGGAAATGATAAGCGAGTTAATGGGTTTTCTTGACTTTGCCCAATACATGATGCTCATTTCCCTTCTTTCGTGTTGCCATTTCTCGTAATCGGGGATAAACAACCGAACAGTAGGATGTGCGTAAATGATCGACATTTCCTTTTGAAATTCTTCGGAATTCGCCATTCTGCTTGAAAGTCCATCCATATTGTAATCGGAGATCAGCAAGTCAGTGGTCTCAACAGAACAACCGTTAAGCACGATGGTACGGATCCAAAACTCACAATCTCCATTGAATTTGAAATCTTCCCGGTATAAGCCGAACTTTTCGAACAAATCTTTTTTAATAAAAGTAGATTGATGGGGAATCCCCGGAGAGAAAATAAAACTAAAGGTTAACCGATCAGGAGGTACTGTTGTGTGTACGATTTTACCGTCTTTCGAAATTTGGCATTTGCCAATAATAAAATCGGCATCGTGGTTTTTGTCAAATACATCCTTTAATACATTTTCATGAACCAGGAAGTCTCCTGAATTCAGGAAGAGCAGATACTTTCCTTTGGCCATTCGGATGCCTTTGTTCATGGCTTCATAGATCCCGGAATCTGGTTCGGAGATCCAGTGAAAATTCCCGGCAAAGGAATTTTCTACCTCCCTGATTGACTGAACACTCCCGTCTTTTGATCCTCCGTCCACCACAATGTACTCATACTCCGTGTAATTTTGATGCAGCACACTCTCCATGGTCCTTCGAAGGCCGGGATTGTTGTTCAGATTAACGGTGATAATGGAAAGTTGGTACACGGTCAGTTCAGCATTTCTTTATACAGCCGGATATAGGCAGATGCCTTTGCCGTTGGGGAAAAGAGCTTTTCCGCATGGTTCCGTATGTCGTCCCTTTTAAAGATTCCTCGATTTTCCAAAAATACAGTAATGGTTTTTGCCAGGCTTTCCGGAGTCACCTCTTCGGCCAAAAATCCGTTAAAACCTTTGATGATCACATCGGGCATTCCACCTACAGGGAAAGAAATGACCGGTGTTCCGCAAGCCAGTGATTCCAGCATCACATTGGGAAGGTTATCTTCCCTGGAGGGAATGACCACTGTATCAGCAGCATTGAAGGCCAGTGCCATTAACCTTTCATCTTTAATCTTTCCCTTGTAGACAATGCCAGGAATAGATATTTCAGGCATCCCGGTCATCCCGATTACGAAAATCAGAAAATCAGATGCGCTGATTCCGGACTTCGCATTTATCAATAGATCAAATCCTTTTCTCGGATAGTCAATCTCTTCGCTTACAAACAATAGAATCCTTTTGTCAACCGGCCAGTTTAATGCTTCCCTGCAAAACTGTTTATCAAGCGGCTTATATGTTTCCAGATCCACACTATTGGGAATACAGATACTTTTGTAATCCCTGAACAGGAGACTTTTATCTGAACAGCTTTTCATCCAGTTGGATGGAGCTGTGATGACCGGTGAAATTCCTTTCAGATTTTTTCTTTTGTATTCCTGGTTGATCCAGGCGTTGTTGAGGTCCTTCGTTCCTGCCAGCTGCGGACAATCTTTGCATTCCGTCTGATAGTTGGTGCAACCCCTGCTGAAATGACACCCACCTGTAAACGGATTCATGTCGTGCAAGGTCCAGATGACCGGTTTTCTCATTCTCTGAAAGGATCTGAAATCAAGGAAACGGGCCGTCCAGTGCAAATGGATTACATCGGACTCCCGGTATGCCGGGTGTGAGGAAACTTCGCAATCCGATGGATTAAACGAAAACATCTCCAGACCTTTTTCCCTGTTTTTTAATTTAACCTCATTCTTTTGAGATTGCGAAAAACCATGGAGTATTTTTTTCTTTATAGAACCTGCTTTTCTGATAAGGTAATTTGAATGGGTTTCCCCTTCTTCCCGAAACCCAATGGCGGAAGGAATGTCCGGATCCGACTGTTCCAGGAAAAGCATGGTACTGTCAACTCCCTCATCCAGCAACGCTTTATGAAGCCTAATGGCTGCGATGGCCGCTCCGCCATAATCGCGGGTATTGATGTGGAGAACTTTCAATCCTGTCTTATTCCGTATATGTTGAACTGCATATCCATTCCGGCATCTGTGATGACCTTGTCGAACGGATTCTCAGAGGTCAATCCGGGATTGGTGATGATGTATCGGAATCCGGCATCCTTCAGAATCCGTAATATGTTGTCCAGATCCTGTGGCTGTCCGGTGAAGGAATGGTATTCGATGAAAACTCTTTTTACATTGTGAAGTTCCTCCCTGCAATCATTGATAACCGCTACTTCGGATCCTTCAATATCCATTTTCAGCAGATCGACCGGTTTCCCCCGGAGAAATTCTTTCAGCCTTACCGTTTCTATCCTTTGCGGATTATGCCTTTCCTGATTGAGCGCGATCTTTCCGCCGTCCGATCCATCCGGAGAGAAATCCAGAATGGTTTCACTATTCCATAATGCTTTTTGATGCAATGTGATTCCCCCCAATCCGGAAAGCCCGATGTTCTCCTGCAAGGTAGCAAAGGCTTTGTGGTCGGGTTCAAATGCTACTATTTCAGAATGCGGATATAGTTTCTTAAAGTAAATAATAGTGAGTCCGATGTTGGAACCGCAATCAATGATGTATGGATTCGCTGAGTCAGTTGTAAAGTGATAAATCTCCTTTTCAAAAATCTCCCGGTACATAAACAGGAAGGAGGCAGAATCATTAAACCATAATGGAAATTCCAACAGACCGGTTTGGGACCTGATGTAACGGGGAATACGTTTAATCCGTTCAATCTCCTGAATTCTCTTTTTGTTTGAGAAATAGTTTTTCCTGGCTTTGGAACTCACTAAAAACATAATTGTCTTCCTTACCCGGAATGGAATATGGGTTCTCAGGAAGGATTTAAAGTCTTTCGCCGGAGAATGAAGATTCCTGTAAAACAATTTCATCAGGCGTCTGGCTTTCGGTGACTCCTTCAAGCTGATCCGTTCTACAGGGATTTCATGGGCTAATTCATCCCATTGGAAAACTGATGATGATGCACAATGCTGCCCGGTCCGGTCGTGTCCGATGTTGTTGGTCAGAGAAGGGTAGGGGTGCAGTGCCAGTCCGTTTTTCAGAAAGAAGCTTGCATACCATTTTATAGCCCAGGTCTCTTTACTTCCGGAAATATTATCCTGAAGCTGTTTCCCGAAATCAGCCGTATTATCCAGATTGAATTCTTTTAACCGGTGGGCATGGTAGATTTCCCTGAATAAGGTTTGTGCATCGTCCCTGAGATGAATCCATCTGTTCCTCCAGGTAGCCCAGCCCCAACAGGAAGCCGTATTGTAGAAAAATGTGGGTGGTAGCTTTCCTTTTACCGGAAACATGTACCCGGAGATATGCATCACCTGTTCTTCCTTTTCATACAGATCCAACGCCTCATTCATATATTTCAGAAATCCCGGGGAGGTAAACACATCATCCTCCAGCACAATGATCTTCCCATATTGATTGACAATTTCCGTTACACCGGAGATAATCGAATGGGCCAATCCCAGGTTAGTCTCAGATTTAATGAGTTTGACGCTTTTGCACCAGGATTTTTCCTGAACGATAGCACGTACTTCATGGATCTTTTCAAGTTCTATGGGAGATGCATCTGATTTCGGACCATCCAAAAAAATGATAAGTTCGCTTTGGTCTGAAAGGGGATTGGCATGCAAAGCCTCCAGTGTCTGACGGGTATGCCATGGCCGGTTATATACAAACAGGACTACCGGAGCCAGCATGGGGATCATCAGCCATTTTGTGCCAATTTAAAAAACACCGTATTGGTGGTTTTGGCATAAAACCGGTAATCCATTCCGTACATATACCGGTAGAGTTCAGAATCAAGGAATGTTTTGATTTCAAAATTAAGAAACTCAGTCAAAACTATCTCAGGTTTGTATAAACTCCAGTCGTTGGATTTCAGTACGTTGAGTTCATATCCTTCCACATCGACCGACAGAAAATCAATCCTGCAGCCGGGTGTCAGGTTCTCATTAAATATCGTCTCAAGTTTTTTTGTTGTCAGTTGCTTTTCGGAAACGACAAAATGTTCCTCTTTCTTTTGATACTGCAATGCCAACGCTTTGGAGAATGTGCTTAATGCCGGATCATTAAAAATATAAAATGTCAGAACTTCTTCTTTATCAGACACGGGGATCTCCAGATTAAGGTCGGCCGGTCTTTCTTTGTGAAATGCACCCATACTTCCGGGTAAAGCATCGATATTAATACCCCGCCATCCCTTTTGATAGAAAAACATGGTATTGGAAAAACGTTGCGGATGATGTGCTCCAACATCTACATAGAACCCCGATTCCCGGTCTTCAAAAATGCGCGACAGGATCATATCTTCCCCTTCCTGGGACCAGGAGATTTTGGAAAACATCTCTTCTGGCTTATTTTTTACATTACGTATCTTGTTTTTAAAAATGCTCATCAACAAAAACAGCTCTTTTATACAACTGCCCATTCGCCCCTGAGCAAGACGGGGCCCAGTCCGCTGTGGTCATGTTTCCCTGTGCCGTAGAAATCGCCGTTGATGACATCAATGAAACCGATTTTGTCCTGCGGGTAATCCATTTCAATCCCGTTCCTGATCACCCGCAATCCCACCCAATACCTGCCTGCAGAAAGCGGGAACTTTTCAATCTTACATCTGATTGCCCCAGTCGGATTGTTGATCTCAAAAAAATCGTTGGTGAAGTCACTGTAAAGGATGGACAACACATCGCCATAGCTGTTGTGAAGGGAGAAACCCAGACTCACCTTTTCTACCGGGGTATCCGAATCTTTCTCATATTCAAAGTTCAGGGTAACGTTTTCTCCGGAGGTTACATTCCTGTTTTGATCATTGAAAGTATCTCCGGTGTAAAACCGGGTAATGATCATTTCTTTGGATCCGTACCGGCGGATATTCCTGATATCGTTCACGGCTGTCTTCTCCTTTTGCAGGTAAGTACGGATGACATCTTCAGTAGTTCCAAGTTCAGTTCGTTTGCCGTTTTCCAGTAACAAGGTTATCGGACAAAGGTTGGTGACAGCCGCCATATTGTGGCTCACAAACAGCACCGTTCTACCTTCATTTCTGCTCACATCCTGCATTTTGCCGATTGCTTTCTTCTGGAATTCGGCATCGCCGACGGCAAGCACTTCGTCCACTACAAGGATTTCAGGTTCGAGGTGAGCGGCAACGGCAAAGCCCAGGCGAACGGTCATACCGGAGGAATAGCGCTTCACAGGGGTGTCAATGAAGGTTTCTACGCCGGCAAAATCAACGATCTCGTCCAGCTTCCGGGATATCTCGGCCTTGCTCATGCCCATGATCGCGCCGTTCATATAGATGTTCTCCCGGCCGGTCATCTCGGGGTGGAAGCCGGTGCCCACCTCCAGGAGAGAGGCGATCCTGCCTCTTGCTTTTACGGTTCCGGTGGTTGGAGCGGTGACCTTCGACAAGATCTTCAGCAACGTGCTCTTGCCAGCGCCATTTTTACCAATAATACCCAGCACTTCACCTTGTTCAACTTCCAGATTGATGTCGCGGAGAGCCCAGATGTAGTCCTTAATGGTACTTCCCCCTTTGCCGGAATTCTCTCCGATCTTAAGGTAGGGATCTTCTTTACCACGGATATTCATCTGAACCCAACGATTCATGTCATGGGATAAGGTACGGGTGCTTATTAGACCAAGGCGGTACTGTTTACTTAAGTTTTCTATTTTGATTGCTATTGGCATGAATTCTTTTTTGGTCCGCGAATTCCCATTATTCAATTCTTATATCATGAAAACCTTAAGCTTGTATTTTAATTAGTGTGAATTAGCGCAATTAGCGGACAAAGAATATGTTTTTTTTCGTCCGCGGATTACACAGATTTCCGCTAATTAAAACATTTTCAAATCCTTATATACACGTATATTTTTATTAGCGTTAATTAGCGCAATTAGCGGATAACCAATATGTCTTTTCTTTCGTCCGCGGATTTCACGGATTTTCGCTAATTAAAACATTTCCAAATCTTTATATACACCTATAATTTAATTAGCGTCAATTAGCGTAATTAGCGGACAACCAATGTATCTTTTATTTTGTCCGCGGATTTCACAGATTTTCGCGAATTGAAATTACAACTGAGGCAAGGGAAGGATCTTATCAATACAAGGAAAATCGGCATTGGAATGCTTCTTTTTTCTGACCATCGAACCAGAAATTGAGCAATACTCCCTTATCTTAAGAAACTTCATCTTTAATCAATTGTTTCTCCTGAACTTCCTGGTAGATGGTTCCAACAAATCCCGGTCCGGGTTCCCGGTGCACCTTTATGGATGAATCTATAACCCTATGACTTTCATCCTTATATTTTATTGAGGTCATGGAAAGATTCGTGTAACCCATTTTAATTTGTGTCAGGTGTATCTAAAACTTCCCAAAAACCGCTCTTTTCAGTTCCTGTACGTTTTAATAATCCAGATCTTTTTAATTTTTTGAGATCCCGTAAAATGGTGCTTTTACTGACATGGCACGAGTGAGCCAATTTTTGGATTGAAATTCGATTATTATTTTTAATCTCTTTTAATATCAAATCCTTTCGATGATCGGTGTCACGATCGGTGTCACGATCGGTGTCACGATCGGTGTCATCATTAATGGCATTCGATTTTCCTCCTGCAAAAACAGTGACCAAAAAACCGTCTGAGATATTTCGGAATACAGGTTGTGGTAGCTTGGATTCTTCAAAATAGGTAATAACCCTGCGGATTCCAGATCCATACTTTTCAATCAACCCAATGCTTTTGCAAAAATCAGCGATTAATTTGTTACGAGGAGTTGACTTATAATTATTAGAGAGCAGGTCCTCTACTGTAATACTGTCGGGTAGCCTGCCAGGATTATAAAATTCTATACGGTCATCAAATACTTTTACAATCGAATCGGATGATAGACGATAATCACGGTGTATAATCATGTTGATAATAATCTCCCTAATTGCTTCCAGAGGATATTGCCATCTTTGAATATTGCGGGGTTGTCCTGTAATGATAATTTCTTTATTAATATGCTTTTTCACAAAATCCATAACCTGGTCAATTTGTGATAAAACATCTGATTTTGTCCGGGTGCTGTCTTTAATGATAATATCGTTTTGGAAGCGTCCTAATTCAATGGTAGTCAGAACGGTATCCTTTTCTGTAAAAAGCAGGTAAGCGGCATTGGAGAGCTGTTGATTACGTATTAAATCGCTTTTAATCAGAAATGTCAAGGGATCATCTGTGATTATTGTTCCTGTTTGATTAATTGCATCAATGGCTTTCTGGACTTTTTCAAGCGAAATATCATCTATCTGAAATTGGTTGTTTACATGAAAATCCCAGCTTGTATTGAAAGACTGCAAATGAAGGTTCACTACTTCTGAAATATTGAGTAATTGATTTGAGTTGGCAACACGCTTAAAATATTTGCCTCTGGTTGATACTGGTTTTATTGGGTATTCTTTAACAATGAAAAAAACCAACGTTTTACTTCCCAATAGAGTGATTTCAACATCGGGAATTATAGGTGGAGAAGTTTTACTTTTAATTTCGTTGATCCAATTTTGAACAGATTCGGGGTTAAGGGAAACACCGGTCAATTCATTTTTTTGATTGATACCCACAACGACCCTTCCACCACTTGTGTTTGCAAATGCAACTAATGTTTCAATCAATTCAGTATTGAAACTGCTCTTAAATTCAAGTGTTTCATTTTCTCCGTCACGGATTAAATCGGAAATGTCGTTATACTCCTTCATCTCTTATTATTTGTAAAAGGATCGGCGATTGCAAATTTCAGATTTTATTCTTCTGCGGTTCAATTGATGTTTTTCAGTCTTAAAAAATAGCATCCAAATCTTCAAATATGTTATTCTCTTAAAGCAAAAATACATGATCGTCTGGAGCAAATAAATCTGCACTCTGCTCTCTCTTCAATTTTAAGATATGGATCCTCTTTGCCGCGGATTTCACGGATTTCCGCTAATTGAAATATATCCAAAGCCTTATATACACGTATAATTTAATTAGCGTCAATTAGCGTAATTAGCGGACAACCAATGTGTCTTTTATTTTGTCCGCGGATTTCACGGATTACCGCGAATTGTAATATTTCCTAATCTTTATATACACGTATAATTTAATTAGCGTCAATTAGCGTAATTAGCGGACAAGGAATATGTTTTGTTTTGTCCTCGGATTACACGGATTTTCGCGAATGAAATCCATTTAATTCTCCTTAATGAGCCGCTGGAAGAATAACGATTCTTCACCGAAGTTGATCAGCAATCCTAACTTGAATCCCGATGCTTTTAAATAATTCAAAACCTGGGCTTCATGTTCAGCGGTCAATCCCGACAAGGCTTTGATTTCAACTATTATTTTCCCGAAACAAACAAAATCAGCTAAATATTGCTTCTTAAGTGGATTGCCTTTATAGGTTACATTCAAAGGAACTTGAGCTTCATATGGTATTTTCAAACTTCCAAATTCTATTTCAAGTGCTTCTTGATAGACCGCTTCAAGAAATCCTGATCCTAATTCCCGGTGAACTGTCATCGCGGCTCCGATGATTCTGTACGATTCGGATTTGTACAACAAGTGATTTTCAAGCCAATCAGTCAAAATATTATCGTTAAGGGTTATAGATTCAGACACAATTAATTAGCGCAATTAGCGGACAACCAATGTATCTTTTATTTCGTCCGCGGATTTCACAGATTTTCGCGAATTACAATCATTTAATTCATTTATTCCCGAAACCTTAAGCTTGAGTTTTATAATTAGCGTCAATTAGCGTAATTAGCGGACAAGGAATATGTTTTATTTTGTCCGCGGATTTCACGGATTTTCGCGAATTGAAACATTTTCAAATCCTTATATACACGTATATTTTTATTCGCGTCAATTAGCGTAATTAGCGGACAACCAATATGTCTTTTCTTTCGTCCGCGGATTACACGGATTGTACTTCTTATTCTCGTGAACTTCCATGCAACTGCCAATTGTCTTGTAATTTCCTCCTTAAAACAATATCTCAGTCACATCAATTTTTCTGAATTCGTGTAATTCGTCAGACAGTATCCATAAACGACCGCTGGACCTTGTTGAACACGATTATTCCAATCCCAAGGATGGCCACCATGAATCCGAAGGAATACGCCAGGTGTCCCCATGAAAAAGTGGCAACACCCATGGTCCCATATTTGAAAGCTTCAATAATGGAGGTTACCGGATTCAGCGCCATGATCCACTGCTTGTCGGGTGAAATGGTACTTAGCGGATAGATCACTGGAGTGGCGTACATCCACAACTGCACGATAAAGGAAAATAAAAAGGTGAGATCGCGGTATTTGGTGGTCATCGACGAAATCAATATACCAAAACCTAATGCCAGTCCGGCTAACATCAATATCAGCAGCGGGAGCAACAGCACATAGACCGTAGGACGCACCTGCACCCCCATTACCAGGTAATAGAGATAAACTGCCACGAACAGAAGGAACTGGATCCCCATCCGCAGCAGGTTGGAACTCACTGTGGCCAACGGAACCACCAGACGGGGAAAATAGACCTTCCCGAAGATATGCTGGTTGGCGATAAACGTCGATGAGGTTTTGTTCAGACAGTCGGAAAAGTACTGCCAGCAAACAATTCCCGCCAAGTAAAAAAGAGGCTGGGGGAGACCGTCGGTGGAAATTTTGGCGATTCCCCCGAAGACCACCATATACATTATCGTGGTCAGTGCCGGCTGGATAAAATACCACAGCGGCCCCAGGATGGTCTGCTTATACTGGGTAACGATGTCGCGCCGCACAAACATCGACCAGAGATCGCGGTACTGCCAGATCTCCTTGAAGTCGACATGCAGGAGCTTGTCCTTGGGTTTGATGACGGTAGTCCAGGTTTCTTCCATTCGAATGGCTGGTTAATCAGGATGAAATTGGCTGAATCTCTTCAATGCTTCGCCCCGTCAGTCCCAGCATCATTAGTCCGACGAGGTGGTATTTTTCAGCCATCAGATCCTTGCAAATGTATCATTTTTGAGCAAGATTTGTTGAATTAACAGACAAAACCACATAAACCCCAATGTGTATTTTTTGTAATATCCCTATGTTTACGGCATTAATAAATTCGTTTTTGATTCGACGGATTAATTAATTCGCTTATTTTTGTTTTAAAACTGAAAATAGTAAATCGGGAAGTACAAAAACCAGGATGCCTGATGATAAAAACCCTGAAAATAGCGGTGCTTTTGTTGCTTTTTCCAGGATTTGGGAATATCGGTTTCGCTCAGGTGAAAGGACCCAGCGGATTAAAATGGTATTCCTGGAATGCCTCCGGGGGATTCATGGCGCCCGTTGATCCGTTTAAGACCGATCTGGGCAACGGAATAGAACATGGTTATCGTTTTTCAGGTACTCCGGGATTTACATTTTCCCTGGCAAAACCTCTGACCATTGCCTTTAATCTGGGAGCTGAACTCGAAGATCACCGGATCGACGGTGACCTCGATTATGGCGATCCTGATCTGGTCAATCCTTTGTACAATACACGTTTTCGTACCTACAGTCTGTTTGGGCAGTATTATCTCTTTCCGAACACCAATATCAACCATTTTTTGATGGCAAAAATCGGATATAGCGGAGTGAACATGGCCAGGGGTGGAAAAGATCTCAGCCGCACCATACCTGCCGACTTGTGGGAATGGGTGATTACGGGGGGATATGGTATCACCTACCATATGGATCCTAATTTTTCGGTGAACCTCTATGGCGAATTTTCTCCTGTCAGAAACCGCTACCTTACCCGGCTTTTCAGTGATGTGGAAAGTAAGAACCTGCCCATGGCCCGCATTGTCCTTTCACTTACCGTCCATACCGATATCCGGGTCTTTTTCCCGTTTTCCAAAGCCAGACGGTTCACCGCGCAATACGAACCGGAAATGTATATGCCTTTTTACAAGGAAAGGAAAAAAAAATAAGAATAATCCCGAATTTCTGATTTAGGATTCAGAAGATTCCCAGGATTTTCTTCCTGCCCGTTATTAGGTTTTTCTGTTTGGTGTATAAGAGTTCTTCCTCCAGGGGCAGCCGGAATCCAATCTCAAACCGGGAGCCGGCGTTAAAAGAGTGACAGACTTTTACCGTTGCCCAACGAAAAGGGTAAAACCCTATTCCCAGATCCTTTCTGGCATGTTTTAATCCGCCCCGGGCAAAATATCCGCGCTGGGTAAGGAAATCTAATCCCGTATATACATAAGCAAAATCATTGACCGAAATGGTCGGTCCCATTACGATGGCCGGAACGACAGGATCGAGTTCAATCATGGCAAATCCGCCGAAGCGTTTCAGATACAGATTGTTAAAAGTCGTGCTGATGGTGAATTTCTCATATTTATGGTCCCAGATATACCCTCCGGCCATGTCCATACAATTGATCAGCCGCTGCCTGCCGCGGAAAACCAATCCATTGTAACGGCGCTGCCCCCCGGCTTCGAAAAACAATACCATCAGCAGAAACCCTATGAATAAGTACTTTTTCATGGTTGATGATCAATTCTGCAAATGTAAGGTTTTTGGTTATTTGTAGAATATAAGAAATTAATTCTCTTTGCTATCTTTACGACATGATTTTTCTCAACAAAATAAAACGATTTGGATTGTTCGGGACACTGATGCTTGCGTTGGGTTCATGCAGTTCGCCGCTGAAGCAGATGACCTATATGCATGATGCAAAGCTTGATGAATTGTATCCCCGGATGCCCCTGCCACCACCCTATACCATCCGCCCCAATGATCAATTGTATATCAGTGTGGTTTCCGAAAACCGGGAAGAAACGGATTTTCTGAACCTTTCATTTTCAGTGGGTGTTGGAGGGGCCTATGGCATGGAGTTGTTGACCTATCTGGTCGATGAAAACGGCAACATCAGCTATCCCAAACTGGGAGAGGTTTATGTTGCGGGGCTGACCCTCCTTGAAGTACGGGATAAAATTCAGAAACTGGTTGACCACTACGTGCTGAATACCTCCGTGGTGGTAAAACTGGCCAATCGTACCTTTACCGTTCTGGGTGATGTGAATGGCGGAGGCCTGATCCAAATGCCCAAAAACCAGTATACCATTTTTGAAGCCATTGGGGCCGCCGGAGGCGTATCCGACGGGGGAAACCGCCAGAAAGTGCGGCTGATCAGGGAAACACCCGAAGGAACCCGGATCGTTAACATCGACCTGACCGACGATGCCCTTCTCTCTTCCGATTATTACTACATCCTTCCCAACGATGTGATTTACGTGGAGCCCAACAATTACCGCGTTTACAGCACCCGTACCCTTCCCTGGCTCAGCCAGGCTTCCTTTGCAGCATCGCTCCTTACTACGGCATTCCTCATCCTAAACCTTTTCAAATGACGGAATATAACGATACCGACAGAACCCAGGATAGTGCAGCACAGGAAGAACTTCCGGTATTCAACTACAAACGGCTGGTCAGCGAATTGATCTCCCACTGGTATCTCTTCGTTCTCTTTATGGGCATTGGACTTGCCGGGGCGTGGCTTTACAACCGGTATACCACCACCATGTATTCCGCCCGCGCCAGCATTATGATCCTCGAAGAGGGATCCACCACCTTCTGGCGGCAGGCAGGGGGGTTTTCTGGGGAGGCATTGCGGGGTTTCGGAACTTCCTACCAGGGGATCCAGAACCAGATGATCATCATGAAATCACAGCCGGTGGTGGCAAAAGCCATCAGGGAACTGGGATTCGAGGTGAGCTACCACAATGAGGGCAAGTTGTCGACGGCTGAAAATTATACCGATGCAGCCTTCCGGGTGGAATGGGACCGTAACCACCCCCAGTTGATTGGATTTGACTTCCGGATTTCAGTACACCCCGATCGCTCCATTACCCTTTCCGGATTCGGAGAAGGGGTGGGAGTTTATAACTATTCTGAAAACAGGGGAGCCGGTTATTTCCCGGAAGTGAAAATTGAACAGAAGGTGCAGTCGGGCGAAGAGGTTGTCATACCGGGGCAGTGCAGCTTTAAAATCAACCTGAATGAAGGGTTTTTCCCACCTGTTACCGACTATTTTTTTTTCAGATTCCATACGCCTGATGAACTTATAAACGCTTACCGCTCGCGAATGACCGTCAGCCTTCGCGACTGGGAAACCTCCATCGTCGACATCGACCTGAAGGATTACCACCCACAGAAAGCGGTCGACTTCCTCAACAAATTGGTGGAGGTTTACCGTATTGACAACGTGGAAAAGAAAAACCAGTACGCCGACCAGACCATCAACTTCATCGAATACCTCCTCGAAGGGGTGAGCGATTCGCTGGCAGTAGCCGAGGGGGAACTCCTTTCGTTCCAGTCACGGAACCGGATCTTCGACATCGGATCGCAATCCGGACAACTCCTTTCGGAGATGAGTGAACTGGACAGTAAAAAGCAGGAGCTTGAAACGCAGAACAAGTATTACAATTATCTAAAGACCTATATCCTGGAAAACCGTGACGTAGGTTCCATCCTGGTTCCATCGTCCGTTGGAATCAATGATCCGTTGCTCAGCGGCCTTTTGTCGCAGTACAACCAGCTTACCGTTGAAAAATCGAAGATGTCTGATGTGCTGATCAGTCCGCGGCTTACCCAACTCAACGACCAGCTCGGAAATGTAAAGGAAGCCATGCTGGAGAACATCAACAACATCGTTGACCACAACCATCAAATGCTGGCTGACCTGCAGCGCCGCACCGCCATGGTGGAAGCCCGCGTGGGCAAACTTCCGGTCACCGAACGCGACCTTTTCAAAATCGAGCGGCGGTACAACATGAACAACGAAACCTACACTTTCCTCCTCGAGAAACTTTCGGAGGCCCAGATTGCCAAAGCTGCCAACCAGCCTGAAAGCCAACTGGTGGAGTCGGCAAGCTCCATGGGTGCCATCGGACCTGAGAAAAACAAGGCTTACTCCTACGGCCTCTTCGCAGGTATCGTACCCCCGGCGCTCTTCGTGCTCCTGCTGGTGCTTTTTAACAACAAGGTGATCAGCAAGGAAGATGTCGAAATGTTGACCTCCCTACCGATCCTTAACATGGTTTTCTTTAACAAGCAAAAAGAACCAACCATGACGCCGGTGCTTGACAAGCCCAACAGTCCTGACAGCGAAGCATACCGAAGTTTACGCGGAAAGCTGGACCTGATGACCAAGGGAAAGGTCAAACCGGTGATCGCCGTCTCCTCGACGGCTCCCGGGGAAGGGAAGACCTACACCTCCATCAACATCGCCTCTTCTTTCGCGCTGACCCGCAAAAAAACCGTGCTGGTGGACTTCGACCTCCGCAATTCGCGCATCAACCAGGATTTTGAACTTGATGCCTCCAAGGGGGTGGTCTCCTACATCCTGGGAAAGGATTCCCTGGCGCAGATCACCCATCAGGTGAAGCATCCCAACTTTTTCATCATCCCCGCAGGTCCCATCCCGCCCAACCCGGGAGAGATGCTCATGGACGAGAAAATTGGAAAACTCCTGACAGAGTTAAAGGAGATCTACGACGTGATCATCATAGACTCGGCGCCCATAGGCTATGTGACCGACCTGTTCCAGATTACCGACCAGATCGACTCCACGGTCTTCGTGATCCGCGACAGCTATACCAACCGGAAACTCCTTAAACAGGCCCTCGACGAGATCAAAATGTACCGGATCAAGGGGGTGGGGATTATCATCAATGCCATCAGGACCACGGGCGGACTCTTCCCGGCATACGTGCTGAGTTATGTGAACGGCTACCGCTACGGGTACGGCTATGGGTACGGTGATTATGGCTATGGGTATGGTTATGGGTATGGGTATGGCGGCTACGGCAGTAAACACAAGCGGAAACGGTTCCGGCTGATGCCGCCGAAAGTGGAGGTGGAGGAAACCAACGGCAACGGAAATCACCATGGGAGACCGGAGATGTCATAAGGTTGAGGCTAAGATGAAGAACCGGTAAAGGCTCAGAGGGATAACCCGAAGGGTTTAAGGTATATATAATAGATTACAAAAAAAGAAGAAAGTGCATATAATTACCATCTTAGCGGGAAATATTGCATAAAGATCTGCTTTTTATATCAAAAAACCTATATGTACCGCTATAATAATACATTTTCGTATGCTTGATCCCGATATTTTGGCAGCTACCATCAAAAAACACCGCAAAGCGGCCGGTTTAAGCCAGCTTTAGCTGGCTGAGTTGGCAGGCGTTGGCAAAACCGTGCTGTTCAACCTGGAGAAAGGAAAAGAAACCATCAAGCTCGATACGTTGAGGAAAATCCTCAAAGCACTGAATATCAGGGTACAGTTGACCAGTCCGTTCATGAATCAGATTTATAACCATGAGACAAGCCATCATATCTGTTGATGATTAGGAGGCAGGGGTGCTTATTGAAATTGAACCTGGCAAAAAATATCGTTTCGTGTACAATCCCGGTTATCGGGGAAATCCCGTATCTCTGACTTTGCCAGTCAGACCGGAGGCGTTTGAATTCGACACTTTTCCTCCCTTTTTTGACGGATTGCTTCCGGAAGGGTATCAGGTGGAAGGATTGCTGAAATTCAGCAAGATCGACAGGAACGACCTGTTTTCCCAACTTATGGCTGTAGGAGAGGACATGGTTGGCAACACTACGGCAAAGGAGGTGTTGCTGTGAACCGGTGTCCCATAACCTGTGAACCGTGCGGAAACCAGCTCTATAGTACGAAGGGCTTAAGGTTGTTGTCTCCTGCGCTGAAAGATCTTACCAATCTGGACCTTTCAGCAGGAGATTTGAGGGCTGAAGCGATGGTGAGGGCTTCATAAATGTCGGTCCAGGGAGTTCAACCCAAACTGAGCGCTATTCTGAACATCAAAAAAGGAAGGTTCGACATCGGCCCGCATTCGTCAGGAAATGGATCTGTTTCTGAATTGGTTCAATGAAGAATCTAAATTAGATGCCGTATTAAAAGCAGCGATTGCACATTTCTGGTTTATCATTATACATCCTTTCGATGATGGTAATGGCCGCATAGCAAGAACTGTCTCTGATATGTTATTGGCACGTTCAGAGGAAAATCCCCAAAGATTCTATAGTCTTTCAAACCAGTTACATACGGAGAAAAAGGTTTATGATTAGGTTTTGCAAAAAGTCCAGCATAGCAGTGGTGATATAACTGAATGGTTGCATTGGTTCTTAACTTGTTTGTATCGTGCATTGGAAACTACAGAAGTAACGTTAAAGAAAGTTCTTCAGAAAGCAGATTTCTGGGACAAACATAAAGAAACCGTTTTAAACCATTGGCAAAGACACATGTTGAACAAGCTTTTGGATGGATTTGACGGAAAACTTAAAACTTCAAAATGGGCAAAAATAACAAAATGCTCACCGGATACGGCTCTGAGAGATATAAAGGATTTAATTGAAAAAGGTATATTACAACAAGAAGAACCGGGAGGACGAAGTACAAATTATGATTTGGCTGATTACTGAGATTGGGTCCAGATTCTGAAGTTGCCTGAGCAGTGGAGCCAGCTCATCATGTAGAGCAATCCGTCGTAATACCGCTGTCCCGGGTCGAGGGGGAGGGGAGTCTTCCAGAGGGCTTCCACAAATTCGGGAGCGATGTAGTGGGTGGCTGCCAGACTGGTCACCGCCAGGGTGGCAGCCAGTCCGGGCCGGTAATCCGGATTGACCAACTTCCCGTCGGGCGAATAGATGCTGCCATAGCTGTCGAGCTCCTGACGGAAAAAGAAAGCCTGGATGCGGTTGCTCAGCTCCTTCTGGCGCGAATCCTTGCCCCACCAGGCATAATCGACCGCCCAGTTGGAGGGGGTGCGCCAGGAGTCCCACCCGAAATTGGAGGCATTGGGGTTAGAGGACTCCTTCACCGGCTTCCCGTCGAAATGGGCGTAGTCGGAGGAGAGTCCCGTAAAAGTATCGCTGGCCTTCACGAAAAAGTCGCGGCTTGCTTCGGCCGCTGAAGCCCAGAATTCCCGGTCGGCTTCGGGGCCCCAACGCGCCCAGAGTTCATAAAAGGCGGGCAGATGGTACGAGGGATCGGTGAAGTCATTCCCCTCACGGAAGTCTGGGGAAAAGCGGATCATTTTATGTTCCTCGTTGACCATGGCATGTACGGTGCACAGACCTGATTTCGTGGGACCGCTCTTCGTTGCGCGATGCCGCATGGCGGTCAAAATCTTATCGGCCCACGCCTTGTACCCGTAAATCCCCTCGCTGCTGCCCCAGCGGTTGTGAGCGAAATACAACGCCGTCACCATGTACTCCTCACCGTCGGGTGCCGGAATTTCCGATATGGACGTGCCGTCGTGCCTGAGCTGCCGAAGGAAATACCCTTCACAGGGGTGGGCGGGATCGGAGACGTACATATGGGTTACGGCCCAATTCCAGAGGGCGTCAAAATCAACTTTCCGGTCCATCTGCACGGCGATCATCATGCCGTACGACATCCCTTCGCTGCGCACATCGTTGTGCAGAACATCCCGGATGTAAGCCAGCGGTCCGTTCTCATTTTCTCCGACAGGAAACATGACCGCCTCAGTAAGGGTGTCGCCATGGAAAAGTTTTTCATAGGCTTCCCGGGTACGCCTGGCGATCTGCTCTTCGCTGTGGTTGTTCTCGGCGAAGAGGTTGCGGTATTCCCCGGTGGCATAAGCGCCGATGCCATCGGCCGGAATGCCGGAGGTGTCGCGCGGTACCAGGGTCATCCCCCCTGCAAGTTTCACTCCCTTCTGCCCGGAAACGGGAGAATGCGCCGCACCCGCCAATACCAGCATCAGCAGGAAAACCAGCGTATGGAATAATCTTTTGTTTCTCATAAAGCTGTTCGGAAATTTCGGGTAAATATACATTTTAACGGGAAATGTGAAACTTTGTTGTGTCACAACTGCCCCTGGCAGTCGAATACATCCACCACCTCCTGGCATTCAGATACATCCACCATCTCCTTACAGTCGGATGCATTCTCCGCCTCCACGGCTGAAACTATGTATTTGCCACCTCGTTGCAGTCGAATACATCCACCACCTCCTGACAGTCAGATGCATTCTCCGCCTCCACGGCTGAAACTATGCATTTACCACCTCCTGGCATTCAGATACATCCACCACCTCCTGACAGTCAGATGAATTCTCCGCCTCCCTCTGTCATCAAATGCATTTGTGATCAAAACAAACAGGGCGGAAAGGGTACTCCTCCTGCCGGGAGGAGAATT
>MTKX01001455.1_pt1 | contig 86249 bp, 72 predicted proteins | sample 1042771 | NCBI WGS metagenome assembly MTKX01 (sample SAMN06212183, study PRJNA360534) | anaerobic digester metagenome | biome: Wastewater treatment plant; material: sludge; isolation source: anaerobic digester fed with sludge from wastewater treatment plant | place: Denmark: WWTP Randers ...
GCGCCGGTGCAGGAATTCCGGGAGGACGAGCTGACCACCCTCGGCGAGAGGCCGCGGTAGGGGCTCAGATACCGTTTTATCGTTGGAGGAAAGAAATGTCCGAAGTGGAAATGGTTCCGATTTATATCATGGGCAAGCGCTACCTGGTGCCCGGCGCCCTGACCATCATGGGCGCCCTGGAATATGCCGGCTACAAGCTCGTCCGCGGGGTGGGCTGCCGGGCCGCCTTCTGCGGGGCCTGTGCCACCGTCTATCGCATCGACGGCGACCCCAAGCTGCACATCGGCCTGGCCTGTGGCACGGTGGTCCAGCCAGGCATGCACCTGACCCAGATCCCATTTTATCCGGCCGAGCGGGCGCAGTATCGCCTGGACGAGCTGGAGCCGACCTTTGCCACCCTGGTCCGGCTCTATCCCCAGGTGCTCAAGTGCCTGGGCTGTGGGACGTGCACCAAGAGCTGCCCGCAGGATCTGCAGGTCAAGGATTATATGGCAGCCGCCATGCGGGGGGATATTGCCAGGCTGGCCGACCTTTCCTTCGACTGTATCATGTGCGGCATGTGCGTCTCGCGCTGCCCGGCCGAAGAAGCCCAGCCCAACATCGCCATCCTGGGCCGGCGGCTCTACGGCCGTTACCTGGCGCCCCGGGCGCAGCATCTCGCAGAGCGCGTGGCCGAGGTCAATGCCGGGCAATACGACGAGGAGTTTGCCAACATCAAGGCCATGCCCGATGCCGAGCTCCGGCAGATGTACAACACGCGGGACATCGAGCCCGACTAGCATGCCAGGGGCGAGGGCGGCGCGCGGCAGGCGCCACAGGCCAACAGGCGCTTGCCGGGAGCCCGGATCATCGCCACCGGCGTGCTGCGTGGGATCCACGAGGTAGAGGAGAATGACGATGGAAGATGGATACACCCCCGCTTTGCGGGAATCGATCGAACGCGTAGAGGCCACCCGGCCGGCCCGCTTGCAAGAGACCTGGCCGATGATGACCCCTGCCGAGAAGCAGGATGTTCTGCGCAAATACCATCCCGATTACAAGCCCGAGGGTATGCGCGAGCTGCGGGTGGGCCCGGCCAAGGGCATGCGCACGCCCCACGAGCTGGCCGACCTGCTGGAGGGCCACAGCCTGTTGCGCACTGCCAGCCTGGACCTGGAAAACGTCGACTATGACACCGACGTGTTGATCATCGGCGCGGGCGGCGCCGGCTCGGCGGCAGCCATCATGGCCCGGCAAGAGGGTGCCCGGGTCCTCATGGTCACCAAGCTGCGCCACGGCGATGCCAACACGATGATGGCCCAGGGCGGCATCCAGGCGGCGGACAAGCCGGTGGACTCGCCGGTTCGCCACTACCTGGACGTCATGGGCGGTGGGCACTTTACCAACGACCCCGACCTGGTGGAGGCCCTGGTGCGCGACGCGCCCGAGGTCATTGCCTGGCTGGAGAGCCTGGGCTGTATGTTCGACAAGGAGCCCGACGGCACCCTCGTCACCATCCACGGTGGCGGCACCAGCCGCAAGCGCATGCACTCGGCCCGCGACTATTCCGGCGCCGAGATCATGCGCACCTTGCGCGACGAGGTCCGCTCCTATCCCGAGGACATCACCGTCGTCGAGTTTGCCCCGGCCATCGAGCTTATCATGGACGACCAGGGGCAGGCTGCCGGGGCCGTGCTCCTCAACCTGGAGACCGGCGAGCACCTGGTCGTGCGGGCCAAGACGACGATCATTGCCACGGGCGGCAGCGGGCGGCTGCACTACCAGGGTTTCGCGACCACCAACCACTATGGCGCCACGGGCGACGGGGTCGTCCTGGCCTACCGGGTGGGTGCCAGGGCCGCGTTCCTGGACACGATGCAGTATCACCCCACCGGCGCCGCCTACCCGACCCAGATCGTCGGCCTGCTGGTCACCGAGAAGGTGCGCGGCCTGGGCGCCCAGGTGTGCAACGTCGATGGCAAGCAGTTCGTCTATCCGCGCGAGACCCGCGACGTGGAGGCCAGCGCCATTATCCGCGAGTGTGTGGAGGCGGGCAACGGCGTGACCACACCTTCGGGCTTTGTCGGGGTGTGGCTCGACTCGCCCATGATCGACCTCATCCACGGCCCCGGCACCATCGAAAAAGAGCTGCCGGCCATGGTTCGCCAGTTCGCGCGCTTTGGCGTCGACATCATCCGCGACCCGATGCTTATCTATCCCACGCTCCACTACCAGAACGGCGGGGTGGCCCTCCTGCCTGACGGCGCCACCAGCATACCCAACCTGTATGGCGCCGGCGAGATCAGTGGCGGGGTCCACGGGCGCAACCGCCTGATGGGCAACTCGCTCCTGGAGGTGACCGTCTACGGCCGCCGCGCTGGCCGGGCGGCGGGACAGCGGGCCCGGGAGGTCAAGCTCGGCAAGCTGACCCTGGCTCACGTCGACGCCTGGGAACGCGAGCTGGCAGCCTCGGGCATCGAGAACGAGGTCGAGTCGCCCCTCGTCCTGCCCGATTACGCCCGCCGCGGTCGCTAGCGCGACCGCCCTTGACGAGAAAAAACAGCCCCCACCCGGGTCGTTAGGGTGGGGGCTTTCGATTTCCGCGAGGTCCGGCTACAGGTAGGGCTTGATGCGCCTCGCCGCGCGCCGGCAAGCCTCCCCCAAAAAGTCGATGTCGGCCTCGGTGTGCTCTGTCGAGACCGCCCCGTGGGCGTGGAGCACGAACACGTTCTCCAGCAGCAGGGCCAGGTCCAGCACCTTGTGGGCCAGGACCTGGTCGTACATGCCCGGGTGGAACCAATCCTCGGGCCTGCGCAGGGGTGCGTCATCGATGAGGGGAAAGTGCAGCATGAACAGCGAGCTGCCGCCCAGCACCTCGCCCCCGGTCCCGCTGCACCGGACCGGAATTCCCTCTTCCTCCAGGGCCGTGGTCATGGTCTGCCGGGCGCGCTCGCCAAGGGACGCCAGCCGCCCATAGATCTCGGCCTCGTTGGCGGCCAGGTGGCTCATCATTGCCCGGGCGGCCAGCAGCGCCGCCGGATGGGCCGAGTAGGTTCCGCCCGAGAACTTGACGCGGTTGCCCCCGGCGCGCCCGGCCAGGTTCATGATCTCCGCCCGGCCTGCCACGGCGGCCACCGGCATCCCCCCGCCCATGATCTTGCCCAGGGTCAGCAGGTCGGGCTTCACGCCGTACATACCGCCCGCGTCGCCGGCCCGGAAGCGAAAGCCCGAGATTACCTCGTCGAGGATCAGGACCACGCCATAGCGCTCGGTCAGCTCCCGGGCCGCCCGCAGATATTCGGCCGAGGCCGGGGCAAAACCACCCACGCCCAGGAAAGGCTCCAGGATAAAGCACGCCAGCTCTTCGCCGTGCTGCCGGAAATGTCCCTCCAGCGCCTCCACGTCGTTAAAGCCGCTGACGATGACCTTGTCCGTGACGGTGACGGGCACCCCGTCGGACTCGACCTTCTGGAACCCGGAGCCATTTTCGGCATGAAAGTCGATGCCCTTGAGGGCCCACGGCTGGGCGCCGTGCCAGCCGCCCCCCACCTTCATGACCAGCGTGCGCCCCGTAAAGGCGCGGGACAGGACGATGGCATACATCGTCGCCAGCGTGCCGCTCGTCGTGAAGCGCACCCGGTCGGCGCCCGTCAGGCGGCAGAGAAGCTCGGCCGTCTCGATCTGCAGGTGGTCGGTAAAGCCCGTCTGCAGCCCAAAGTGCCCGGCAAAGCCGCGGGCCAGCTCGGCGGTGACCACGGGGGGGTTGTGCCCCAGGATGTTGCCCAGGTGCCCCTGCCAGAAGTCCAGGAGGTCGTGGCCGTCCTCGTCGGTCAGCCACGCGCCCTGGGCTCGGGCGATGCGGGGCGGGAAGGGCTGGATCAGGCGCAGGGAATGGCTTCCCCCGTCGACCATGACCCGCTGTGCGCGCTCGTGCAGCTCACGAGAGCGGGGAGAGTGCCGGGCGTAGGCTTCTGCAAGCTCGGCCAACAGCGGTGTGTAATCCCTTGTCTTCATGATCACTCCGTCAATGCCTGGCATCGAATTTGGCGTCGTCGAGCAGGCTCAGGATCTGCCCCCGGGCGAGCTGGCGGCCGCGCCTATTGTAGCGCATGTTGGGCTGCAGTGCAACAGGCCCGGCAGCCTGGGCAGCGGCCCGATCCCCTCCTTGACTTTTTTCCGCCCCTGTGTTATCATCCTGGCGCTATGAACGGGATGGAAAGGACAGTCAGCGCCAGCGCACGTGCTTGCCGGGCGGAAGGCCGCCGGGCTGGTTTGCTGTCCGCGATCCATCACCATACGCCATAGGATGAGCCACGGCGCCCGGTAGGGCGCTGGCGTTTGCCACGGGGCTCATCCCTGGAGACTGGTCGAGAGACCGGTCTTTTTTGTTCTCATCGACCGGGAGGTTGGAACCTATGGAGCCTGATATGCTCGATCCTTCACCTGGGGCCAGGCGTAGCCAGATACCCCGGGGCGTCCAGGACCGGTTTCTGGGCGAAGCGGCCCGCCGGCGCCGGGCCGAGGCCGCGCTGCGGGACTGCTTTGCCCGCTGGGGGTACCGGGAGATCATTCCCCCCACCTTCGAGTTCTATGACAACCTGGCCGTGGGTGCCGGCCCCCGGTTGCGGCAGGCCACCTACCGCTTTTTCGATCGACACGGCCGGACGCTGGCCCTCCGGCCCGATTTCACACCCCAGGTGGCCCGCATCGTCGCCACCAAGCTGTTCGATCAGCCCATGCCCCTGCGCTGTTCCTACGTGGGCAGCCTCTTTCGCTACGAAGAGCCCCAGGCCGGGCGCCAGCGCGAGTTTACCCAGGCCGGGGTCGAGCTCGTGGGCGCTGACACCTTTGGCGCCGATGCCGAGATCGTGGCCCTGTCCCTCGCCGCCCTGGACGCCCTGGGGCTGGACGGCGTGCAGATCAACCTGGGCCAGATGGCCTTCTTCCGGGCCCTCGCCGGCCATCTGCCGGACGATGCCCTGGCGGCCATCCGCGACGCCATCGACCGCAAGAACCAGGCGCGCCTGGGAGCCGCCATCGCCGGCGCCGGGACGGCCCTGGATCGTCCCCGGGCCGGCCTGCTCCTCCGCCTGCCGGGGCTCATGGGCCAGCAGGAGATCCTCGAAGAGGCGGGGCGCCTGTCCGCCGCCCTGTCCGCGCCGGAGCCGGCCCTCGCCGCCCTGGACAGGCTGGCCCGCGTCTACCGCCGGCTGCAAGCCTACGGCGTCGCCCATCGCGTGATCCTCGACCTGGGCGAGGTGCGAGGCATGGACTATTACACGGGCATCACCTTCCGCGGCATGGTGTCCGGCCTGGGCTGGCCGGTGGTCAGCGGCGGCCGCTACGACGACCTGGTCGCCCGGTTCGGCCGCCCGCTGCCGGCCGTGGGCTTTGGCCTGAGCGTCGGCAGGGCCCTCCTGGCCCTGCCCCGCGGCGAGGGGCCGTCGCTGGCGCCGCACCTGCTGTCCCACGGCTGCGACCGGCCCGATTGCCTGGCCCTCGTGGGCGAGCTGCGCCGGCGCGGCTGCCACGTCGAAGTCGATCCCCTGGGGCTCGATCGCGACGGCCTGGCCCTGGCTGCCCGCCAGAAAAAGATCCCCCGCACCCTGCGCTGCGCGGGCGATGCCTGGCTGCTGGCCGGCGCCGAGGGCGAGCGGGCGGTGACGGCGCGGGAGTTGCTGCAACTGGCCGAGTCCTGGGCCCAGCCCGGACAGGACCGGCCGTCGTGATGCCGGCCCATATGAACAAGTCGGAGGGAGCGAACGTGGAAAAACCGTTGACCGTGGCCCTGCCCAAGGGCCGCCTGTTAACCCCGGCCGCCGAGCTGTTCCGCGCGCTGGGCTGGCGCTGCGACCTGGACAATGGCTCGCGGCAGCTCTTGCTCACCGAGCCCGGCGCGCCCGATTATCCCCCCATCCGTTTCCTGCTGGCCAAGCCGGCCGACGTGCCCGTCTACGTGGAATATGGCGCGGCCGACCTGGGCATCGTGGGCCAGGATGTGCTGTGGGAGAGCGGGCGCGACGTCTACGAGCCCTTGCAGCTCGACTTCGGGCACTGTCGCCTGGTGATGGCCGGCACCCCCGCCCAGGGTGGCCGCGACCTGCGCCTGGCCGTGGGACTGCGGGTGGCGACCCGCTATCCGCGCCTGGCGCAGGCCTACTTCCAGGACCGGGGCCTGTCCGTGGAGGTCATCCCCCTGTCGGGCTCCATCGAGCTGGCGCCCCTGGTGGGGCTGTCCGACTTGCTCGTCGACCTGGTCGAGACCGGCCGCACGCTGCGCGACAACGGCCTGGTCGAGATGGCCCAGATCGCCGCCTGCCGGGCGGTCGTCATCGTCAACCGCGTCGCCTACCGCCTGCGCCTTGCCGAGATCCGCCCTCTGCTGGCCGGGTTGGGCGGCGATGGCCAAAGCCCAAGGAGGTAAACCATGTCCATTCCCGTTATCGAGGGACTGGCCGCGGCCCGCGAGCACATCTCTCGCCTGCGCCGCGAACAGGACGCCGACCCCCCGCCCGCCGTCGCCCGGCGCCTGCGAGAGGTCTTTGGCCGCGACATCTCGCCCGAGGAGGCCGTCGCCCGCATCGTGGACGACGTCCGCCTCCGGGGCGACCCGGCCCTGGACGACTATGCGCTGCGCATCGAGGGCGTCCGGCCCACCAGCCTGGCCGTCGATCCCGGCGCGCTGGAGGCCGCCTATCGCGCCCTGGCGCCCGGGCTGCGCGACGCGCTGCACCTGGCCGCGGACCGCATCCGCGCCTTTCACCAGCAGGAGCCGCGCCAGTCGTGGCTGGCGTGGGACGAGGAGGGAGGTGCGTTGGGCCAGACCCTCCGCCCGCTGGACCGGGTGGGCGTCTACGTGCCGGGGGGCACGGCGGCCTACCCGTCTTCGCTGCTGATGTCGGCCATCCCCGCCCAGGTGGCGGGCGTCGGCGAGATCGTGGTCGCCACTCCTCCGGGCCCCCGGGGCACCGGCTCGGAGGCGATCCTGGCCGCGGCCCGGGTAGCCGGCCTCGACCGGGTCTTTTTGATGGGCGGCGCCCAGGCCGTGGCGGCCCTGGCCTACGGGACGCAGAGCGTGCCCCGCGTGTTCAAGATCGTGGGCGCCGGCGGCCTGTTCGTTACCCTGGCCAAGAAGCGAGTGTATGGCGACGTGGGCATCGACGGCCTCAACGGCCCGACAGAGACGCTCGTCGTGGCCGACGAGACCGCGACGCCGGCCCTCGTCGCCGCCGATCTGCTGGCCCAGGCCGAGCACGATCCCCTGGCCACGGCCCTCCTGATCACGCCCTCCCCGGCTCTGGCCCGGGCCGTCGAGGCCGAGGTGGCACGCTGCCTACCTTCGCTTGCCAGGGCCGAGATCGTCCGCCAGTCGCTGGCCGGGCAGGGGGCCATCCTCGTCGTGCCCGGCCTGGACGAGGCCCTGGCCCTGGCCGACGAGTACGCCCCGGAGCACCTCTGCCTGGCCGTCGCCGATCCCTGGTCCCTGGTGGGCCGGGTGCGGAACGCCGGCGGGATATTCCTGGGGGAGGGGTCGTCCGAGGCCCTGGGCGACTATGTCGCGGGACCGAGCCACGTGATGCCCACCCGCGGCACGGCCCGCTTTGCCTCGCCGCTGCACGTCCGCGATTTCATGAAGGTGACCAGCATCCTGGCCGTGGCCGGCCCGAGCGCCCGGCGGCTGGCGGCGCCCGCCATGGAGGTCGCCCGGGCGGAGGGGCTGACCGCCCACGCCGGCGCCCTGGCTGCCCGCCAGGCTCGTTCTGAGGATAAAGGAGTCGAGGAGGGACAACGTGGATCAACCGGAATCGATTGAATCGTACTTTTCCCCCGCCGTCCGCGAGCTGGCGCCCTACGAGCCGCCCGACTGGGAGGGGCTGGCCCGACGGGCGGGCCTGGACGTTGCCCGGCTCGTTCGCCTGGATGCCAACGAGAACCCCTACCCCCTCTCTCCCCGGGCCGTGGAGGCCCTGGCCCGGTTCGACGGCTACGGCTTTTATCCCGACTACCGGGAACTGGAAGGGGCCGTGGCCCGCTACGCCGGCGTTGGCCCCGAGAACGTGGTGCTGGGCAACGGGGGCGACGAGATCCTCGACCTGGCCGTGCGCCTGTTCGTCCCGCCCGGGGGAGCGGCCGCCGTCTGCCCGCCCGCCTTTTCCATGTACGCCGTGAGCCTGGCGGCCCACGGCCGCCGGGCCCTGGCCGTTCCCCGCCGCGACGACTGGATGCCCGACGCGGAGCGCATCGAGGCCCTGGTGGCCGGGGAAGGCGCGCGGCTGCTGTTCCTCACCTCGCCGGGCAACCCCGACGGGCAGCCGGTGCCGCTGGAGACCATCCGGCGGCTGCTGGCGCTGCCCGCCGTCGTGCTGGTGGACGAGGCCTACGTCGAGTTTGGCGGCGAGAGCGCCGTTTCCCTCCTGGAGGGGCACCCGAACCTGGTGGTGCTGCGCACGTTCAGCAAGTGGGCCGCCATGGCCGGGCTGCGCCTGGGCTACGCCCTGGTCTCCCCGGCGGTGGCCGCCGCCATGCACCGGCTGCGGCTGCCCTACAACGTCAACGCCGCGGCGGTCGTCGCTGCCCTGGCGACGCTCGCTGACCTGGACCACGCCCGCTCGACGGTGGGAGCCATCGTCGCCGAGCGGGAGCGCCTGGGCGCTGCCCTTCGCGCCCTGCCGGGCGTCGCCGTCTTGCCGGGGGCGGCCAATTTCCTCCTCTGCCGGCTGGAGGGCCGCAGGGGCGGAGAGGTGGCCGAGGCCCTGGCACGGCACGGCGTGCTGGTGCGCAGTTACGACCGGCCCGATGGCGAGGAGATGGCCGGGGGGCCCGCGCTTCACGACGCCATTCGGGTGACGATCGGCCGCCCCGAGCAGAACGACGCCTTCCTGGCCGCCCTGGCCGCGTGCCTGCACGTTCCGGGCCCTGGCCTGGCGGCAACACCCAGGGGGGCGCCGGCCGGCGGGGCACCGGCCCGCCAGGGCGAGGCCCGGCGCCGCACCCGGGAGACGGACGTGGCCATAACCCTCGCCCTCGACGGCACGGGCCGCTACGACGTCGACACGGGCGTTGGCTTTCTGGATCACATGCTGGCCCAGGTGGCCGCCCACGGCCTGCTGGACCTCACCGTGCGGGCTCGGGGCGACCTGGAGGTGGACGCCCATCACACCGTGGAGGACGTGGCCATCGTCCTGGGGCAGGCGCTGGACGCTGCCCTGGGCGACCGGCGAGGGCTGGTGCGCATGGGGCACGCCTACGCACCCCTGGACGAGGCGCTGGCGCGGGTCGTCGTCGATCTCGGCGGGCGCCCCTATGCCGTCGTCGACGCCCGCTTCGACGGGGCCCGCCTGGGGACCATGGACGCGGATCTGGTCGTGCACTTTTTCGAGACCCTGGCGGCCCACGGCCGGCTGGGCCTCCACGCCCACCTCCTCGCCGGGCGCAACGACCACCACCGCGCCGAGGCACTGTTCAAGGCCCTGGGCCGGGCCCTGGACGCCGCCTCGCGCCTGGACCCGCGCCGCCAGGGGATCCCGTCCACCAAGGGTGCCCTGTGACGCGGGAGGGAAGGAGCGGACACGTGATTGCCATCGTGGACTATGGCGTGGGCAACCTGCGCAGCGTGCAAAAGGCGCTGGAGCTGGTCGGGGCGGCGGCCGTCGTCAGCGGCGACCCCGAGGCGCTGGCCGCCGCCCGGGGTCTGGTGCTGCCCGGGGTGGGCGCCTTTGGCGACGGCATGGCCAACCTGGCGGAACGCCGCCTGGTCGATCCCGTCCGGCGCCACGTGGAGGCGGGCAAACCGCTGTTGGGCATCTGCCTGGGCATGCAGTTGCTGTTCGAAGAGAGCGAGGAGATGGGCCGCCATCGCGGCCTGGGGTTCTTGCCCGGCCGCGTGGTGCGCTTCCCGGAGGGCGACCTGAAGGTGCCCCACGTCGGCTGGAACCGCGTCTGGCGGAACGGGGGCCCGCGGCCGGCCGGCTCCCACGGGCTCCTGGCCGGCATCGCCGGCGGCGACCACGCCTATTTCGTGCACTCGTACTACGTGCTGCCCGGGGAGCCCGGTGACGTCCTGGCGACCACCGAGTACGGGCTGGCCTTTGCCTCCGTCGTGGGCCGGGAGCGCATCTGGGGCGCGCAGTTTCACCCGGAAAAGAGCCAGGAGGTCGGCCTGCGGCTGCTGGCCAACTTTGCCGCCCTCGTCGCCGGGCCGGAGCCCCCCGAGGATGGGGAGGGAGGTGTGCCTTGATCGTCTTGCCTGCCATCGACCTGCGCGCCGGCCGCTGTGTGCGGCTGCGCCAGGGTCGCTCGGCCGAGGAGACCGTGTACGACGCCGACCCGTCACAGGCGGCCCGGCGCTGGGTGGAGCAGGGTGCCACCTGGCTGCACGTCGTCAACCTCGACGGCGCCTTTGCCGGCGACGAGGAAACGGTCGGCGCCTTGCCCCTCAACCTGCAGCGCCTGGCCGAGATCCGCCGGGCAGTGCCGGGCACGCCCATCCAGTTCGGCGGTGGGGTCCGCTCCCTGGCGGCCATGGCGCTGGCCCTGGAGCTGGGCGCGACGCGCGTCGTCATCGGCACGGCGGCCGTGCACCGCCCGGAGCTGCTGTCGGAGGCGGTGCGCCGGTTTGGCGCGGAGCGGGTCGTGGCCGGCATCGACGCCCGCGAGGGCCGCGTGGCGACCCACGGCTGGCGGCAGGCGAGCGACGTGACGGCCGAGGAGCTGGGGATGGCCGTCCGGGGGCGGGGGGTGCGGCGCGCCGTCTACACCGACATCAGCCGCGACGGCATGCTGCGCGGCGTTGCCGTGGACGAGACGGCTGCCCTGGCCCGCGCCACGGGCCTGTGGGTTATTGCCTCGGGGGGCGTCGCCTCGTCCGATGACGTCCGCCGCCTGGTGGCCCACGCCGCGGAGGGGGTCGAAGGGGTCATCGTCGGCCAGGCCCTCTACACGGGGGCCGTGTCGCTGCCCGAGCTGCTGCGGCTCGCGGGAACGCAGGCAGTGTAGGCAAAGGGGCCGGAGGCCGTCACCGGGGCCGGAACCGGCGCGCCAGCTCCGACTCCACGTCGGCCCAGGACAGGTCCCGGGCGGCGAGCAGGACCAGGGCGTGATAGACGAGGTCGGCCATCTCGCTCGCCAAACGATCGTCGCCCTCGCTTTGCCCGGCGACGATGGTCTCGACCGCCTCCTCGCCCACCTTTTTGAGGATGCGCGGCAGGCCGGCCTCCAGGAGCTGGCAGGTGTAGGAATCGGGCCGCGGGTTTGCCTTGCGCTCGCGGATCACGCCTTCCAGGTGGGCGAGGACGCCCCCCGGCGGCGGGCCCACCTCTTCTCCGTCCAGCCCCCGGTAAAAGCAGCTCTGGTGGCCCGTGTGGCAGGCGGGGCCGGCCGGCCGGACCCGGAGCAGGAGGGCGTCCGAGTCGCAGTCGCGGCGCACCTCCACCACTCGCTGGACGTTGCCCGAGCTGGCACCCTTGTGCCACAGCTCGGCGCGGCTCCGGCTCCAGAACCAGGCCTCGCCCGTCTCCATCGTCCGCCGGAGCGCGTCGTCGTTCATGTAGGCCAGCATGAGCACCTGTCCCGTGCCCGCGTCCTGCACGACCGCCGGCACCAACCCCCGCTCATCCCAGCGCACCATGTCGTTTTCCCCCACTGCCGGCCCTCCCTTTTCCATCGGCTACAGCCTCACCTCCACGCCCCGACCGGCCAGGTAGGCCTTGATCTCGGCAATGCTGATCTCCCTGTAATGGAAGAGCGACGCCGCCAGGGCGGCACTGGCGCCACCCTCTGTCAGCGCCTCGTAAAAGTGCTCGGGCCGCCCGGCACCGCCCGAAGCGATGACCGGGATGCGCACCGCATCCGACACGGCGCGCAGCAGCTCGACGTCATAGCCGGCGCGGGTACCGTCGGCGTCCATGCTGGTCACCAGGAGCTCGCCCGCGCCCCGGTCCGCTGCCTCCCTCGCCCAGGCGACGGCGTCGCGGCCCACCGGCACCCGGCCGCCGTTGATATAGACCTCCCAGTGGGCCGGCTCGCCGGGGGCAGCCGGCAGCCGCCTGGCGTCGATGGCGACGACGATGCACTGGCTGCCAAAGCGCTTCGCCCCTTCGCCGATCAACTCGGGCCGGCGCACTGCGGAGCTGTTGATCGAGATCTTGTCGGCACCCGCGGCCAGGATCTCGCGGATCTCGTCCACCGTGCGCAGCCCGCCGCCCACGGTAAAGGGGATGAACACGGCCTCGGCCACGCGGCGCACCACGTCGCGCATGATCTCGCGCCGCTCGTGGGAGGCGGTGATGTCCAGGAACACCAGCTCGTCGGCGCGCTCGGCGTCATAGACCGCCGCCTGCTCCACCGGATCGCCGGCATCCCGCAGATTTACAAATCGCACGCCCTTGACCACGCGACCGTCGCGGACGTCCAGGCAGGGAATGATCCTCTTGGCCAGCATACCATCCTCGCAGCGCATTGTAGCACAGGTACAGGGGCACGGCCAAATGCCCGCCCGCCCGGGATAGACCCTCGCTTGCCTCCGGGGCGAAACAGGCCCTGCCGATTCCGTTGCCACGGCCTTTGCCCTTTGGTGGAAACTGGGGTAGAATGGCGGGCGAATGTTCGCCGGGTGTGCGACGCGAAGGGCGCGTCTGGCGATGCGAAAGGAGAGATAATGATCAGACTGGTGCATGTAATGCCGAGGCTGACCGGACTTCGAAGGGTGCTGCCGGCTATCGCCCTTCTGGCCCTCCTCCTCGTCGCGGTTTGGGGCGGGGAGCCGGGACAGGGCGCCCTCCTGGAGGCCCAGGCCATGCCGGGCAGCGGTCCCGCCGCGGCATTTTCCCCGGAAATCGAGGCCTCCGCCGCCTTGAGCAACACCCTCTTCCTGCCCTCCATGATGCGGTCGTACCCCTGCACTCCCTTCGGGGGCGTGCACATCGACGGGCCCGACCGGCCCACCATCGGCGAGCCCGTGGCCTATACCGCCTCCGCGATGCCCGTCATAGCCGGCCTGCCCGTCACCTACACCTGGCAGGCCACCGGCCACGATCCCATCGTGGTCGTGGGTGGCGCCGAGGACGTGCAGAGCTTTTCCTGGGAGCTGGCCGATCTGGCGGGCGACAAGCTCATCACCGTCCAGGTGGAACGCTGCGGCAGCACCGCCACCGATACCCTGGTGGCCAGGCTCAGCACCCGCGGCCTCGTCGCCTTCGAGCGTCACTATTGCGATCCGGCCGATCCCAAGAACGACGAGAAGTGCGAGCCCCACGACATCTGGCTGACCACCCACGACGGCAGCGGGGGCGAGCTGAACCTGACCAACACGCCCGACGTGGACGAGGGCGCGCCCACCTGGTCGCCCGACGGCGACTATCTGGCCTACGCCGCCGGTCGCATGGGCAGCAAGGCCATCCACAAGAGAAACGTGCACACCGGAGAGGTAACGGTCCTCACCGATGGCACCAACGACGAGCACTGGCCGGCCTGGTCGCCCCTGGGCGACAAGATCGCCTTCGCGCGCAAGACGCCGGGCGAGATGTATGACGTGTACGTCATGAACACCGACGGCAGCGGCCTGCTCAAGCTCACCGACTGGCCCTACAGCGACAGGTTCCCGGCCTGGTCGAAGGACGGGCAGTGGATCGCCTTCTCTTCCGATCGCTTTTTCGCCAGTGAGGATCTATACATTGTTCGTCCCGACGACCCGAATAGCGTGCGGCTCGTGGTGCAGACCAACGACCCGGGACAGGACGACAAGGACAGGGCGGACGAGATCTATCCTTCGTGGTCGCCCGACGGCTGGATCTACTATACCTTTGCCTTTCAGGACGCCCCCGCCGATGGCACCGAATATCTGTACCGCATCCGTCCCGATGGGACCGGCAGGGCCAAGGTATTTGACGACAGCTACGAGCGCTGGATTCCCAGCTTCTCGCCCGACGGCCAGTGCTTTACCTTTTATAGCAAGATGGGCGGCATCGACAAGGAGGTCTGGAAGTGGTGCGCTGGGATGAGCGCGGCCGTCAACCTGACAGACAACCCCGACCACGTCGGCGACGAGTACAGCGCCTGGTCACCGGTGCCGTGACCTGATCCCCGGGCCCCCTTCCCGGCACGGGAAGGGGGAGCCGGGGGAGGGGTCTCCCTAACTCACGTACCCCAGGCCCTTGAGCCTGCGCTCCATCTCTTCCTGGTCCTCGTCGTCGTAGGCGGACTCGGGCGGGGGCGGGGGCTGGCCTCCGGGCGGCACGTGCTGCACGGGGTGGGCGGCGCGATATTCGTCGGAGAAAATCTCGACGAGGGGGCGGCCGTCCATGTCGTCGGGGATGGGCAGGCCCAGGGCATAGAGCACCGTGGGCGCCACGTCCACGATGCGCGCTCCCTCGAAGCGGCCCAGGGGCCGGATGTCGGGTCCGGCGGCGGCGAACACGCCCAGGGGCCGGTGGCGGCCCTGCAACTGCTCGGGGGGCAAAGGGGCCAGCACCTGTTCGGCCGTGAGCGAGTCGCTGATCAGGTAGGGGTTGTCGCCCATATCGAGGACGACGTCGGGCAGCATGTCCAGGAATGGCCCTTCGTACAGCTCCTCGCGGCGATGGACGGCGTGCACCACGGCCTGGTCCGTGTCCGGGTCCCGCAGCTCCAGCAGGGCGGCCATGATCTCGTCGCGCAGCGCTTCGTAGGCACTGTCCCCCTCTACCACGTCGCGGTTGACGAACACGCCCTCCGTGGCCGGGCTGCCGGCCACGGCCCGGGTGCGCGCCCAATCGACGGGTGGCGCCAGGCTCTCGTCCAGGCGGCGCCCGATGGTCACCCGCGCCAGGCGGCCGACGCGGCGACGCAGCCCCAGCACGTCCAGGCGGCGCATCACGTCGCGCAGCCCCTGGGGTGTCAGCCCCAGGCGGGCGAGGAGCCCGCCCGCGCCCCCATCCCCGGGCTGGCCCAGGACGAGGAGGCCTTGCTCCTGGAGGAAGCGGTTCAGATGGAGCCATTTGCGCGCAGGTCCAAAGCCGTGATCCGACACCAGGAACAGGTTGGTCTTGTCGTCCAGCATGCTCAACCGGTGGCCCACCATCTCGTCGGCCCGCGCGTAGCAGCGATCCACCAGGGCGGCAATCTCGCCTCTTTCGGCTTCAGGGCCGCCGGCCGCCTCGTTCCAGAAGAGGTGCTGCAGGTGGTCCAGGGCCTGGGCAACGCTGAAATAGAGATCCACCGGGTACTTGGCCGCCAGGTGGCGGGCCACCTTTTCGTGTTTGCCCATCCAGGCGTCGATCTCCAGGAGCTGGCCCTTGGTAGCGCCCAGCGGGTCAAAGGGGTCGGGATTGTAGCCCTGGACGAGGGCCAGGATCTCGTTGCGGAGGGCGGTCGGATAGACGAAATCCTCCTTGCCCTGGGGGGTCAGGAATCCCGAGACCACGTAGCCCAGCAGGGGCGTGGGGGGATAGGTGACCGGCACGTTCACGATGCCCACCTGCAGGCCGTGGCGGCCGGCGATCTGCCACAACGTCTCGCCGTGGATCTGGCGCGCGGTGACGAACCCGCGGCGCTCGCCCGGCCGCTGCCCGGGCAAGCGCTCCCAGAAGTCGACGACGCCGTGGCGCGCCGGGTTCTTGCCCGTGACCATAGAGACCCAGGCCTGGGCGCTGAAGGGCGGCGTCGTGGACTGGAGCGCCCCCCAGGCGCCCTGGGCCAGGAGTGCCGCGACGTTCGGCATCCCTCCGCCCTGCTCGCCGGAGCGGGGTAGCAGGACGTCCAGGGTCGCGCCGTCCATTCCGAGGACGATGGCCTTTCTACGAGGCTTGATCATATCAGCTCTCTTTATCCTTCCTGATAAACAGCCAGCTTCCCACCTGCCCCAGGTCCCTGGCCCGCAGCTCGCCCAGGAGCAGCAGGAGGACCAGGTACAGCCCCGCCAGCAGCCCATAGGCCACGAGGAGAGCCAGCCCCGAGGGCGACCACCACCGGGCGATGAGCCAGATGGCCGCCGAGGCCAGCCCGGTGCGCGCCAGGGTGCGCAGGCCCGGGGATGGTCGGTAGCGGCGAAAGACGTAGATGAGGACCACCGTCGCCGCTGCGGCGACGCTGGCCAGAGACCCCAGGGCCGCGCCGATGACGCCCAGGCGGGTGATGGCCAGCCAGATGACGGCTGCCTCCACGGGCAGGACGACGAGGGGGATGAGGAGCGCCCGGCGGGGCCGGTTCTCGGCCAGGAGGGTGGTGACCAGGGTGATATACACTGCGTAGGCGGTGTAGGCCAGGATCAGCACCGTCAGGATGGGCGCCGCGGCCCGGTACTCGGCGGGGAAGACAAAGGTCATGGCCCCCTCGGCCGTGGCCGTCACCAGGGCGATGAGGGGCAGCAGCACCAGGGCCAGGAGGCGGATGGTCTGCTCCAGGTAGTGGCGGGCGCGGGCCTCGTCGAGGGCGGCGATGGCGTGCGACAGTGAGGGCAGCAGCGTAAAGGTGAACGCCAGGAGCACCAGCCGCGGCGCCTCGGCCAGCTTGACCGCCGCCGAATAGTAACCCACCAGGTCGGGGGGCAGCAGGGCCTGGACCTCCATCAGGTCGAGGCCCAGCAGCACGTTGCTCGCCAGGGTAAAGACGACCGTGGGCAGCACAAAGGACAGGATCTGGCCCTCGCCGACGGTCTGGGCAGGCCGGGCAGGGTCCGTGCCCTCGACGTCGCCGGGCAGCGCGTCGACGGCGCGCTGCCGGCGCCGCGTCCAGAAATAGCCGGCCGCAAATCCGCCCAGCGACGCCAACACGTTGCCTGCCAGGGCGCCCTCGATGCCGAACCCCAGGACCACCAGGAGCGTGATGGCCACCAGCTTGGCCAGGGCGTAGGCCGTGATGGCCAGGGCCATCTGGCGAAAGAACCGCCAGCCGTTGAGCACGCCCCGGTAGTAGGCGTAGGCACCCATGGCCAGGACGTCAACGAGGGCCAGGCGCAGGTAGCCCGTCAGGGCGGGATCGCGCAGCAGCAGGGCAAGGAGGGGCGCGGCCAGGAACATGACGAGGAGGACGCCCAGGCTGATGAGCGCCTGGCAGCGGGCCGCGGCGCGCAGCACCGACTTTTCGGAGAGGGAGGCATCGGGCAGGAATTTGCTCAGGGCCGACGGCACGCCGTTGTTGACCGTGATCTCGACCCACACCAGCAGCGTCATGGCCACGTTAAAGATGCCGTAGGACGCCGTCGACAGTTCGCGCGCCAGGATGGCGTGGAGCAGGAAGCCCGTCACCAGGAAGGTGCCCTGCCCCACGGCGACGTACAGCGTGCCGCGGGTCAACTGCCGGCCGGCGCTCACAAGGTCTCCACTTCCTTCGCTGCCGGGTCCTCTCCGCGGACGCCCACGATCTGGGCGGGCACCCCCCGGGCGATGCTATAGGGTGGCAGGCTGCGGGTGACCACGGAGCCAGCCCCGACCACCGAGCCCCGACCGATGGTCACGCCGCCCAGGACGATGGCCGAGGCACCCAGCCACACGTCATCCTCGACGACGATGGGCTTGCCCTCCGTGGGCTGGGCGCGGATGGGCACGTCGCGGCGGGCAAAGGTGTGGTTCCCGCAGATGAGCTGCACGTCGTTGGCCAGCAGCACGTCGCGCCCGATGCGGATGCCCGCGTGGCCGTACATCAGGCAGCGATGCCCCACGTAGGTCACCGGCCCCACCACCACCTCGGACTCGCCGGCCACGATGAGCGAGCCGCGCGATAGCCAGACGTCGTCCTGCAGCTCGATTCGCCCCTGGGGCGTGTTGGCGTCCAGGAAACAGCCCTCGCCGATCATTACCCGGCGTCCCAGGAAGATGCGCCGCGGCACCATCAGGCGCACGTTCTGCTCCACAAAGCAGCCCGGCCCTGCCGCGCCGAGGACAGCGCGGTAGGTGCGCCCGCGGAGCACCGAGGCGCCCACCGTGGGCAGGGGCGAGAGGAGGGTGAGGACAGTACCCTGCCACAGAAAACGGATCAATCCCTCGCCGCCCGTCACCCGCCGCACGTAGCGAGCCAGGTTCTGGCGAAAGCCGCCTTTCATCGTCGCCGTTTGATACTGCTGCTCGTCCATTCAAGGATTCCTGAAGGTCAGCCGGGCAGCGGCGCCACGCGCCGCGGGGCGGGCACCAACTGCACCTGCGCCCCGGCGATGGGCTGCCCCCGCAGGTTCTGAATCCGGCCGCAGGTGATGCTGTCGCCAAAGGCCAGGACGCGGTTCGAAATGGCATCGCCGGCCGGGTCGTGGCCCGGCGCCGCGTTGCCCACCAGCACGGTGGCCATCAGCATGAGAATCGAAAGTGTCACCCTTGGATGGACCCTTGCCTCGTGTCCTGGATAGCAAACCGGCCCGGCCTGGACCGTCTTCAGGCCGGGCCGTGTCTCCGCAGTCCTCGTTACTGCTTCAAGGTCAGAGGCAGGTATGCCCAGGTCCCGCCGGGCACCGCCGTGCCCACGCTCACCTCGTCCAGCAGGATGGCCGGCGAGCCCGAGGCTTCCAGGGTCACCGTCACCGCCTCGCCCTGAAGGTCGCCAAGCTCGTACCAGGCGTGGGTCCAACCGTCGACCGCCAGGGAGAGTGTGTGAGTGATCGGCGGATCGAAGCTGCCCGCGTTCGAGAGCACGATCTCGAGCTCGCCGGTCTCGCCCGGCTGCTCCGGCCGCGCCAGCAAGGAGAGGTAGACCGGGTCCGCGCCCGAGGCCGGACTGATGGCCTGGCTCAGCGACGAGTTGCCCCCGGCGGCGTCCAGCCGCGCGGCGCCGTCGCCGGTGTGTGCCTGCCCGCTGAGGGTGGGCAGCGACGTGCCGGCCGGCGTCCAGCCGTCCAGGCTGCCGGCCTCAAAGCCGCCGTTGAGCACGGCGTCGTCCTTGGGGGGCAGGACAAAGAGCAGCCCCGCCACATTCTCGTTAACCTCCACGTTCTTCATGGGCGGCAGCGAGCCAAAGAGCGCGTCGCGCTGAGTAGCGATCTCGTAGGTGCCCCCGTTGGCCAGCAAGGCCAGGAAACTTCCACCGGGCTGCGGCAGGGTCGCCATGGCGGCGGGATTCAGGCTCGTGGTCGCGCCGAGCACAGGCTGGTGGCGGATATTGACCACCTGCCCTCCCACCGTATAGCGGGCCAGGAGCGTCGACACCTCGGGCGACCAGGGGCTCCAGTTCCCGGCCTGATCCCTGGCCTGGGCCCGGAAGTAGACCCTTTCGCCATAGATTGGTGACGCCGGGTTAAAGGATGCGGACGTGTTGGGCGTGGATATCAGCCAATCGACCCAGGTCCCGCCCAGCCCGAAGCGATATTGGACGTTATAGCCCGCGATGCTGCCGCAGGCGTCGGTGCCCTGCCAGCTCACCGTGAAGGGGATTGCCTGGAACGCCGGCAGGGGCAGCACGTGGGCCTCGGGGAGGCTGTCGTCGGTGATGGTCGTCGAGACGGCGGCGCTGTACTCGCCCTGGTTGCCCACCAGGTCTCGCCCGCGGACGCGGAAGCCGATCTGATCTCCTTCCCGCCCACCGCTGTAGATGCCGTTCTTCTCGGTCGTTCCCATGAGCCAGTCGGTCCAGGCGCCCAGGTTGACCTGCACCTGCACGTCATAGTCCACCACCCAGTTCATGGCGTCGGTGCCGTCCCAGGCCACCGCCACGCCGCTGCACGGGCTCGTGGCGGGCAGCGGCTCGATCCAGGTCGTGGGGGGCACCGTCTCTTCCTGCACAAAGGCCGCCCAGCCCAGGATGATGCGGTCGTAGAACGTCCTGGCGATGAGCTCCAGGCCGGCCTGGTCGGGGTGCTTGTCGTCCCACATCAGGCTCTGCCAGTCGCCATAATCCAGGAAGGCCTGCCACTGGTTGGCCAGGTGCAGGCCCTTGTCGGCCGCCACCTTCATGATCGCCAGCTCGTTCATGAGCCTGGTCTGCTCGAAACGGGCGGCGCCGTCCAACCTGGGGATGATGCTCGCCATCATGACCTTGACGCCCTCGACCCCGGAGTGCTTGGTGGCGTTGGCCAGCATCAGCACCAGGCTGTCGTAAACCTCCGCCGGGGGAACGCCCTTGGAGACGTCGTTGGTGCCCTCCATGATCAGGACGTACTTGGGCCTGTATTCCTGGACCTCCATCTTGATCCGGTTGGCCCCGTCCAGCGTGCGCTCCCCCGATTCACCGGCGTTGACAACGTTGTAATTGGTGAGGGCGCGGAGCTGCAACGTGTCTTGCAAGATGGACGGATAGGGATAGAACGGGTCCTGGACCGGGTCGTCGACCGGATAGTGGCCCCAGGTGATGCTGTCGCCAAAGGCCAGGAAACGGTACGGCCAGGGGTCCACCGTCGTGGCTTGAACGTCCGCCGGCTGGGCGATAAGCCAGCTTGCCAGCGAATTGTCCTCTTCCAGCGGCACGTCAAAGCGCTGCACGGGCAGGGGGCCCTGGGGCAGGGGGTCGAGCCATAGGATGGCTTCCTCGCCGTCGCCTGCGACGAGCCTCGCTTCGCCCCCGGCCGAGATGCCGTCGCTGGCTGCCGAAGCCACCAGCCGCGGGGCACTCCAGCCGGTATCTCCCCACCGCGCGTAGCCCAGGGCCGGCCCGCTCGCCGACCTGGCTTCCCAGGCCACCTGCACGCTGCCGCTGCCCGCGGGCGCCAGGGTGGGATGCACCTCGTCGATCTCGGCGGCCAGCGGCGACGAGGCGATTCTCTCCACCGCCCACGCCTGCCGCGAAGCATCCCAGTGGGAGACGATCACGCGCAGGCGAGAGACCGTGTCCTCCGTGACGCGGGCCTGCCAGGCGATCCATGCCTGGCCCTGGGCGTCGAGGGCGAGGGACGGCGCGGTATCGAGGCTCTCGTCGTCGCGGCTGACCATCTGCTCGGGCGTCCAGGCGTCCCCCGTCCAGCGGCTGGCATAGATCTCGTCGTCGCCGGGGATGGGCACGCCGTCGCTGTCCGCCTGATTTCCGGTCCAGGCGATCCAGGGGCGCCCATCCTCGCCCACGGCCAGTTGGGGCTGCCGGTCGTACAGCAGCGGGGACCCTTCGCCGGCGCTGACCTGGCGCGGCTGTGACCAGACCCCGCCGGACCAGCGCTGGGCAAAGATGTTCTCTTCCTGTCCGTCGGCGCCCACCCAGGCGGCCCACATGGTGCCGTCGGGGGCGGCGGCCAGGGCCGGTTCCGTGGCGTGGCCGCAGGAGGCGCAGCCGCCAAAGGCCGTTCCCTCGGGCAGCACCTCGGCGCTGCTCCATCCCTCGCCGGTCCAGCGGCTGGCATAGATCCGGGTCTTTTCCGGGCTGCTCCTCAACGTCGACGACCAGGCCAGCCACAGCGTGCCGTCTGCGGCTACCGCCAGGCTGGGCGCCCCATCCCACGCCTCGGGGCGCGGGAGTGCCGGTCCCGCGCCCGACCAATCCCGGCCGGTCCACTGCGCCGCATAGATCTCGGTATCGTGCCCGTTGTCCACCTCCCAGGCGGCCCACAGCGTGCCCTGCCCGTCCCGGGCAACGGCCAACGACCAGGCTTGCTCCAGGTCCTGGGAGACCTCTGCCTGGGCGAGGGCAGGCAGGCCAGCGCCCAACAGGCTGTTGCATCCCCAGACGACTGTCAAAATAAGAGCCACCAACCTGGCTGTTTTCATCTCATTCCACCCCCATGGTCCAGCGTGTGATGTCGGGCAGCCTCCTCGCTGCCCCTGCTTTTGTCTTGGGCTCAGCGCGGCTGGTCACTCCCCGCCCGCCGGGCTCGTTTGCTTGCGGCGTTCCGGCCCGAGATCCCCCTTGCCGTCCGCACCCTGGTGGTTCTGCTGAACCTGGCGAAAAAAGCGGATGCGAGAGCGGACCGAGTTCGCACCGCGGGCCAGACGCCTGACGTCGGCCAGGCGCCGGATGCGCAGGGCTTCGCCGACGATGAATCGCAGCCGGTAATAATACTCGCGATAGGCCTGGATGCGCGCCTCTTCCACCTTCCTGGCCGGCAGCCACGGCGTCTCGACGACACATACCTCGGCGGTATAATCCGCCCATTCCTCGCTGATCAACCAACCGTTGGCCTTGCATTCCTCGTAGAGGGCTGTTCCCGGGTGGGGGATGGCCACGGCGAACTGCGTACTGGAGCCATTGATCTCTTTGGAAAACTCGATGGTTTCGCGGACGGTCTCGGGCGTTTCGCCGGGGACGCCGAACAGGAAAAAGGCCTGGGTCTTGATGCCCACCTGGCGCGCCAGCTTGAAGGCAGCCCGCACCTTGTCCAGGGTAATTCCCTTTCGCATCTTCTTCAGCATCTCGGGCGAGCCCGACTCGACGCCAAAGAGAATGTAGCCGCAGTTGGCGGCTTTCATGGCCTCCAGGACCTCCCGATCCACGGTATCGACGCGGCACTGGGCGATCCACTCCACCTCTTTGTGCAGCCCGCGCTCCACGATCATGCGGCAGATGTCCAGAACCCGCTGCCGGTCGACGGTGAAGGTGTCGTCGTCGAAATAGATCTCGTCGTGGCCGTACTTGCGCACGGCCTCTTCCATCTCGTCCACGACGTTCTTGGCGCTGCGGGCGCGGAACTTGTGGCCGTAGAGGATGCCGGGCCACAGGCAGAAGGTGCAGCGATAGGGGCAGCCCCGCGAGCTGACCATGGCTGTCGGGCGCCCCCCGCTGTAGATGCCTGCCCGGTAGCCGTCGCCCTTGACGATGTGGCGGGCGGGAAAGGGCATTTTGTCCAACGGCTCAAAGAGGGGCCGGTCGGGATTGCGGCGCGCCTCTCCGCTTTCGGAGCGATAGGTCAGGCCGAGGACACCGGCCAGATCGTCGCTGGCGTCCAGCGCCCGCGCCAGGTCGGCGGCGATATACTCGAACTCGCCGCGCAGTATGGCGTCGACGGCGGGGTTTTCCTCGATCGTCTTGGCGTCAAAGTAGGTGACGTGGGAGCCCAGCAGCCCCACAAAGGTCCCGGGTGACAGGCTCTTGATGGCCGCCGCGGTCTGTAGCTCGAACTCGATGCTCGGGGTGGACGTCTCCAGCAGGGCCAGGCGCGGCCCGACCTCTTGCACCCGCCGGGCAAAGGCCTCGATGGACAGCTCGTCCATGATGGCGTCGATAAACGAGACCTCAAAGCCTGCCTCTTCCAGGACGGCCACGGCATAGGACAGGTAGATGGGGTACTCGATGTACTTGTCGCTTCGTTTGTGCGGCCAGCGCACGTCCGACCGGGCTCCGTAGCCGGGCCCCGGCCAGGGTGGATTCGCGACCAACACTTTCATACCCAACCTCCACTAGCAGTTTTTACTTGAGAACAGAACTCCCCCTTGCCGTCCGGGGCAGTCGGACCGGCGCTCATTATACCCGATTTCGCGCGGCTGAACAACCTCGCTGCGCCGCGGCGCAGGCGACGGGGGGCATCGCGTCAGGGGCCGGTACTGGCCTCGACCACCACCGGCAACGGCACGGCATCCAGCGGCCACGACTCGCCCTCCGGCCCCCGGGCTGGCAGGCGGGTGTTGCTCTCCAGCTGGTACATGCCCACCTCCAGGACGTGGGGCCCGGGCGGCACGTTCTCCCCGCTGAGGGCCAGGCGGTGCTCGTCGACGATGACATCCTTGGGAAACCACTCCCGGGTGGGAAAACCCCCTCCCTGGGGCTGTCCGTCGTGCTGGGCCCAGATCTGGCTGCCGGCGCCCGCCAGGTGGGTAAACACGGTATAGTTCTCGTCCATGACGTCCAGCGCTCGCCAGTAGAGCGTCAGCGCCAGGGTGCAAGTCCCGGGGTCGGCGATGGTGAGGCGCAGGTCGGCGTCTCCGGCTGCCTCAACGACGCGGCAGCCGCCCTCCGCCTCCAGGTCATAGCCCATGAGCTGCACCGCCTCGCCCAGCCGAAGCTGCCGGGGGTGGGGAACCTCCGGTTCGGCGACCGCGGCCCACTCGTAGGCCACCAGGCGAAAGACGTCGATCTGGGTCTCTTCCACCTTGTGCGCCCGGCGTTCCAGCCACCCTTCGACGTAACCCTCCGGATCCCACTCGCTGGGATAGGGCAACAGCCACAGGCGCTCGTGCTCTTCCAGCAGGCGGCTCAGCGTCCGGCCTGTCCCCAGGCGGTCCACCTCAAGGTTGCCCACCTGGTCCACGGCCGAACGGTCGGGCAGCACCAGGCGCTCGGCAGGGCCCTTGTAGTAGTGAGCCAGGCCCGGATCGGGATAGTTCTGGACGATGACGTCTTCCGGCCCCACGTGGTCGGAGAGATAGGCCACCAGGTCGCGCCAGTCGCCGCCTTTGGAATAGGCGGGATCGAAATAGTAGTTCCCCAGGGCGATGGCGCCGGGCACGAACAGGAGGGCAAGGCCCAGGACCGCGGCCAGGCCCAGGCCCAGGCGTCGCGCCCTGGCGCCTGCCCCCGTAAGCCTCGAGGTCAGTGCAGGTACGGCCAGGGCAGCGAGAGCCAGGGCAAAGGCCAGGTAAAAGCCGGGGGCGATGACGTTCTGATATCGCTCCCGGAAGATCGGCCGCCACTGGGCCAGGAGCCAGACGCACAGGAGGGGAACCGCCAGGTAAAGGACCAGGAAGCCCAGCAGGTGCCGCTCACGGCGCAGGGCGACCACCAGCCCGAGGATTGCCAGCAGCGCGATGGCGGGCAGCAGGGCCGACGCCAGGGCCTCGGGGATGGTCTCGCCCAGGGCAAAATGGGACAGGGTGCGGCCGGCCATGCCCGGGAGCCCGGGCACCTCCGTCTGGGCCTGGTAGGTCAGGGGGCGCGAGGAGCCAAAGAGCAGCCACGGCACAAAGAGGAGCGCCACGACGGCCTGGCTGGCGATCCAGCGACCCAGAATCGCCCGCTGCCGCCAATAGAAGAGCAACACGAAGGCGTTCTGGAACAGGAGCGAGAAGGCGTCATAGTAGTGGGTGTAGATGCTGAGGAGGGCCGTGACCACGTAGCCAACCCACAGCCAGGGCCGGCCGCCCGAAGGGTGGCGCAGCGCCTTGATCAGGAAACAGAGGGAGAACAGGCTGATGGCCGGCCAGACCGAATAGTTGCGCACGTCCTGGCTGTGCCAGATCTGGTACGGATTGATGGCCAGGATCAGCGCGGCCAGCACGGGAGCCCACTCGCCGATGGCCCGCGAGCTGCCGCCGGGGCCCTTGCCGGCAGCTCGCCCGGCCAGCAACGCCCGGCCCAGGCGGTAGATGAGGGGCACGGCCAGCACGCCGAACCAGGCCGACAGAAAGCGGGCCGCCCAGTCGCTTTCGCCCCACAGCCGGAGCGCGCCCCGCAGCAGCAGGTAGTACAGGGGCGGGTTCGGCTCGATGTTGCGGATCTCGTCCCAGAGCTGGTCCATGGGCTGTGTCACAAAGAGGACGGTGAACGACTCGTCGCCGCGAAACGCGTAGCCGTCCAGGCGGAAGGTGCGCAGGGCAAAGGCCAGCAACACCAGGGCGAGAACGATCCACGCCGTGTACCGGTACCGCTGTCGACGGTGCCCGGCCGGAGATTCGCTCATTTCGCCCTCCGGTTCCGCCAGGCCAGACCCGCGAGCACCAGGAGGAGGGTCAGGATCGAGATGGCCAGGCCGGCGGCCGCCGTCCAGGGACGGAACGTCATCACCACGCGGTGCGTGCCGGCGTCCAGGGGCACCGCCCGCAGAACCGTGTCGGCCCGCAGGATGGGCGCCTCCTGGCCGTCGACTTGCGCCTGCCAGCCGGGGTAAGAGATCTCGCTCAGGAGCAGCAGGCCGGCGGCCGGCGTCTCGACCTCCCACACCAGCCGGTTCGGCAGGCTCTCGGCCAGGCGCGCCGTCCCCTGGCCCGCGGCGCCTTGGACCGCCTCGTCCAGGGAAAGGGGCGGCTCCGTGGCAAGGATGGCGACCGCGCCGGGATCGAAGCCGGGGTCGGCCAGCCGCCGTCGCGCCAGGGCGTCGTCGGGCTGCACCTCGGCGGCATAGACCAGCGTCGCCCGCGGCCCGGGCTCCTCGATGCGATAGACGTAAAAATCGTCGTCGGGGCGGCTGAACTCGGGCAGCAGCTCGCCGTCGGGCAGCTCGTGCTGGCGGGAGATGGCAAAGTGCACGTTCAGGAGCCGCCGCACCACGTGGCCCGGCATGGTTTCCATCAGGGCCTGGTAGCGCTCCAGGCGCAGCGGGCTGATGCCGCCTGTCTCCTCGATCTGCCACACGGTGCCCCAGTGGCCGGGCAGCAGGCCGTCGTCCCAGACGCGAAAGGGGCCTGGCTGGCTTTGCAGGAACTGCACCAGGGGTGTGACCTGGAAGCGGTCGCGCGCCCGGGCGCGCTCCAGGTCGACGCCCTGGTTGACGGTAAACAGGTCCAGGACGATGAGGCCCACGACCAGGATGCCAAAAACGGGGCTGCTCCCCCGGTGAGCCAGGCGGTGGCGGAGCAGCAGGGTGCTCAGCCCCAGGAGGATGGCCAGGAGGACCGAGCGCTCCAGCAGGTCGTTCACCTGCCCCGGCTGCGACTGGGCCAGGTAGAGCGAGCCCCAGTAGGCCAGGAAGACGAGGCCCACGGCGCCGGCCCAGGTCCACGACAGCAGCCGGCAAAAGCGCCCGTAGCGCGCCTTGACCGGGCGGATCATCGGCCGGACCAGCAGGGCGGCGCCGTAGCCGGCCAGGATGGCGAGGGCGAGGGCAAAAACCTGCAAGGCTCGCTCCTGTCCCTGGAACAGGCCAAAGCCGGGGGCCAGGAGATAGAGAAAGGCGTACAGGATCGTGCTCCTGCCCAGGGAGAGGAGCAACGCCAGCCCGGCCATGACCGCCCAGAAGACGGTTTCCCGCCTGCGGCGCGGAGCCAGCGCCACGCCGAGCGCGGCCAGGATGAGGGGCAGGATGCCGGCATAGATCACCCGCAGCCCGGGCAGGACCAGGGCCAGGAGATCGCTGGGCACAAAGCCGCCGCCGGCCCGCTGGAAGCTGATGGCCGCCCGCGACGAGAGGCGCATGTACTCCAGGCCGGGCATGAGCTGGGCGGCCCCCAGGCCGAGGGCCACCAGCGGCAGGACCGCGAGGCGGGCTCCCAGGGCGAGCCTTTCCCGCCCACTGGATCGCCGCAGGGCGGGATAGAAGGCAAAGACGAGATAGGCCACCACGGTGTAGCCGGCCAGGAGCGTCGTCTGGGCGTGGCCTGCCAGGGCCGTGAGACCCAGGGCGAGGCCGCCGGTGGCCAGCCAGGCGATCCAACGGCCCTGGCGCCGGCCCCCAAAGGCCGCCGCCGCGCGGTGGACGGCGAGGAGCGCCAGGGGCACCCAGGTCTGCCCCTCCAGGATGGCCATTTGCAGCTTCGGATAGGAGGTGAGATAGCTGCCAAAGGCATAGGCTATGGCGCTCACCAGCCCGGCCAGGCGGCTGCGGGTCAGGTCGCGCACCAGGAGGTAGAGAAACAGGCTGGCCAGGAAATAGTGGACGATGACCTCCAGCTCGACGGCCACGAGGGGCAGCCCGCCCTTGCCCGCCAGGAGGACGGTCAGCAGTCCCAGCGGATAGTAGACGGCGGACTGGATGTCGGCCAGGAAGGGCGACCCGCCGAGGGCATAGGGATTCCACAAGGGCAGGCGCCCCGCCCACAGCTCGCGGGCCAGGTAGGCACGGAAGGCATAGAACTGGTCGGTAAAGTCGCCCGCGGCGAACCAGCGGCGGTCGGCGGCGTCGGGGGTCAGCACCTGCCAGAAAAAGAGGGCGCACAGCAAGGCCAGGAGCGCGGCCACGGCGGCATCGGCCGCCGGCCTGCGCCGCAGGCTCGCCCGTCCGTCTGGCATTCGCTCCTCCTCGTCAACTCGCGCCATCGCCTCAGGCCTGCTGGCCGGCATACTCCTCGCACAGGCGCGCGATCTCGTCCGTCAGTGCCCGCCACTCGAACTGTTCGGCCACGCGCTGCTGGCCCAGGCGGCCCATGGCCCGGCGCCGCTCGTCGTCGGCCAGCAACTCGTTTACCCGGCGCGCCAGGTCGGCGGGGTCGCCGGGCGTGTAAAAGACGCTGGCTGCCTCGTCGCCCACCACCTCTTGCAGGGCCGGCAGCCGGGGCAGCACGGCCGGCACGCCGCAGGCCCAATACTCGAATTCCTTGAGGGTCACCCGCCCCCGGGCCGAGAGGACGTCGGGCAGGATCACCAGGCCCAGGTCGCTGGCCGAGATGTAGCGGGCCACCTCGGCCTGCCGCACCCACCCGCTAAAGAAAAAGCGGTCCTCCAACCCCGCCGCCCGGGTCCGGGCCTTGAGGTCGGGAACGGCGGTGCCGTCGCCCACCATCCAGAAGCGCGCCCCGGGATGGGCGGCAAGGATGGCCGGCGCGGCCTCGATGAGCAGCTCGGGGCCGTCCTGCGGATCGATGACCCCGTGAAAGATCAGCACCTGGCCGTCGCCGGGCGCGTGGGCCGCCCGCAGGTCCGCGGCTTCCTGCCGGCAAAAGATGCGGGTGTCGACGCCATCGTGGACGATGGCCAGCCGTTCGGACCGCGCGCGGTAGTCGCGCACCAGGATGTCGCGCATGGCGCCGCTGATGGTGATGATGTGATCCGAGCGGCGCACGCTGGTGCGCTCCATCCACCGGCCCGCGGCTGCCGCCAGCTTGAGCCAGCTTCCCTTGTAGTCGTCCAGGTACTCGAACAACAGGTCGGTGAGGTCGAGGACGGTGACAGTGCGCGGCCGCAGCAGCTTGCCCAGAAGCGCGGCGAACGCGGCGGCCGTGTTGTGCGTCAGGACGACGTCCGGCCCCAGGCGCCAGGCATAGGCCGCCACCCGCAGGATGTTGGTCGGGTAGCTGAAGGCGTATTTGCGCATTTTCTTGGGGTCCATGCGGCTGACGCCGGTCAGGGGCAGGACGCCTGCCGCGCCCAGCTCGCGGCGCGCCTCCTCCGCGTCGACGCCAAAGGAGGCAGCCACGTACACCTCGTGCCCCCTCTCCACCAGGGAGCGCACAATGCTCGAGGTGCGGGGCGTCCCCCCGCCGCTGATGGGCACCAATTCTTCAAAGATGACCACGAGTGCTTTCAATTCCCTGCATCCTCTACCGGCAGCGCTCCCGAAAGAGGGCGCGCCGGAACAAGTTCTGAGTAGATCCGCTCCATTTTCGACACCTGGGACCGCCAGCTATACTCGGCCAGCACCCGGCTGCGGGCGGCGCGCCCCAGGCGCTCGCCCAGGGCCGGGTCGTCCAGCAGGCGCAGCGTGGCGTCGACAAAGGCCTGGTCCGCCTCGTCGGTCAGCAGGATCTCTTGCCCGTCGACGAAGGACTGGCCCTCAGCGCCGATGCGTGTCGAGACCACCGGCCGGGCGTTGGCCGCCGCCTCCACGATCTTGAGCCGGGTGCCCGAGCCCGAATCGAGGGGCACGAGGACCACGTCGGACGCCGACAGGTAGTCGCTGAGGTTTGGCCTGGCGCCCGCCCTGGCGTCCACGAACCCGGTGAACAGCAGGCCATCGCGCCGGTACTCGGCCACGGCCTCGACGCCCTGCCCGACGATGACAAAGCGCGCCTCCGGGTGGCGCTGCCAGACCGCGGGGGCGATGCGCTCGGCGATACAGGCCACGGCGCGGGCGTTGGGCAAATAGTCCAGCTTGCCGACAAAGGTCAACAGCGGCGTCCCGGCCTCCACGCCCAGGGCCTGGCGTGCCGCCGCCGCGCCCTCCGGCCGGTGGTCGAACAGCTCGGGGTCCACACCGTGGGGGATCAGCGCGAACCGCTCGGGCGGCACGCCGTACAACTGGATCATGAAATCGCGGTCCACCTCGGAGAGGGCCACAACCCGGTCGGCGCTCCGGCAGGCCCAACCCTCCAGCCAGCGGACGACCTTCAGGAAGGGGCTGGTCAGGCCAAATCGCACAAATTTTTGATATTCGACGTTCTCCTGCATGAGGACCACGGGCCGGCCGATGTTGTGGCGGAGCCATAGGGCGGCCGGCGCGGTCCACAGCAGTTCGGCCTGGATGACGTCGGGCTGGAACTCGCGGGCTATCTGCAAGGCAGCCTGGTAGTATAGCGGATTGAAGAACAGGCCCTTGTAGCCTAGCCGGTCCAGGGACGACCGGCGGCAATAGTGGATCGTCAGGTTCGGACCGTCCAGGTCGATCTGGCCCCCCTGTGAGTAGAGACGGGCCAACAGGGCCGAAACCTGGTTCCTTTCCGCCAGGAACTGCAAGGTATGATAGATTGCCGTGCTGCTGCCGTGAACAGGTGGAAAGACGTCGCAGGGCGATAGGACGAGTATACGCCGCATACCGCTACTTCACCAGCGACTTGGCCGCCAGTTCCTTCTCTACCTGGGCAAAACGGTCCTCGGCTGTCTGCTGCCGCACCCAGGCCAGCAGGTCGGCCATGCCCTCGTCCAGGGAAAAGCGTGGCGCAAAGCCGAGCAAGTTCCGCGCTTTGCTGATGTCGGCGTAACAGTGGCGGATGTCGCCGGCACGGAACTTTTCGACGATGACCGGCTCCAGCTCGGCAATCTGCTGCGCCAGCATCTGGCCGACCTGGCGAATGGAGGTGGGCACGCCGGTGCCCAGGTTAAAGACCTCGTTGTCCGCTTCCGGCCGGTCCATGGCCAGCAGCAGGCCCTGCACGATGTCCTTGACGTGGATAAAGTCGCGGCTCTGCTGGCCGTCCTCGTAGATCACGGGCGGCTGGTTGTTCAGCAGCCGGCCGGAAAAGATGGCCATCACGCCGGTGTAGGGGTTCGACAGCGCCTGGCGCGGGCCGTAGGTGTTAAAGAAGCGCAGGGCCACGGCCGGGATGCTGTAGGCAAAACCGGTGCTGAGGAACATTTCCTCGTGGTCGCGTTTGGTGATGGCATAGATCGACGTCGGATAGAGCGGCTTTTCCTCGTCGGTGGGCAGCGAGGTGACGTTGCGCCCGCAGTGGGGGCATTTCATCTCCCAGTCGTGGGCCGCGAGCTGGGCCTCGGTGCGCAGCTTGGGGTAGACGATGCCATGCGTCTCACATTGGTACTTGCCCTCGCCATAGATCGACATGGACGAGGCGACGAGCATCTTGCGCACGTTGTGGCGACTGTTGGCCAGGACGTCGAGTAGCGTAGCGCCGCCCATGGTGTTGGCGTCGGTGTAATACTGGATCTGGTACATCGACTGCCCGACTCCTACGGCCGCGGCCAGGTGAAAGACGACGTCCATGCCCTCAATGGCCCGCGCCAGGCCGTCGCGGTCGCGCACGTCGCCGCGCACGAACTCGGCCGCGGGGTTCAGGTAGTCGGGCATCCGCTGCTGCTCGCCGTGCACCTGGGGCACGAGCGAGTCGTACACGCGCACCGTGTGCCCGCGCTCCAGCAGGGCGTCGACCAGGAAGGAGCCAATAAAGCCCGCCCCGCCGGTTACCAGGATTCTCTCAGGCATGGTCTTTCTCCTTATAATCGTCCCAAACTGCACGGATCGAGTATTCGTCGTCGGCGCAAAAGGTCACGTTGCGCAGCATCTCGCCCAGGAGGCCGAGGCTGATGAGCTGGATACCGACCACCAATGCCGTGATGCCGAAAAAGAGCAGGGGGCGCCAGCCAATGGCGCCCTGGACCAGCCACACGCCGAACAGGTAGAGCATCACCACGGCCCCGGCCAGGGCAAAGATGCTGCCGAGCAGGCCGAACAGGCGCATGGGCTGCTTGAGATAGCGCGTCAGGAAGAGGACGCTGATAAGGTCGATGTAGCTGCGGACGAACCGCTTGCCGCCGAACTTGGACTTGCCAAAGCGCCGCCGGTGGTGGTTGACGGGCACCTCGGTGGTGCGATAGCCCTTCCAATGCGCCAGGACCGGCACAAAGCGGTGCAGCTCGCCGTACAGGTGCAGGTCCTGGGTCACCTCCCGGCGATACACCTTGAAGCCGCAGTTCAGGTCCCGCAGCTTGAGGCCCGTGAGCCGGGAGATGGTGAAATTGGCAATCTTCGAGGGCAGCCGCTTGGAAAGGGGGTCGTTCCGGTTGGTGCGCCAGGCGCCCACCATGTCGTAGCCTTCGTCCAGCTTGGCCAGGAGCTTGGGAAGCTCCGCCGGGTCATCCTGGAGGTCGGCGTCCATGGTCACAACCACCTCGCCGCGGGCGTGGGCGAATCCGGCCGTCATGGCGGCCGTTTTGCCAAAGTTGCGCCGGAACTGGATCACGCGCACGTGGCAGGGGTCGCCATCGTGAAGCTTGCGGAGAACGGCCGGCGAGCCATCGACGCTGCCGTCGTCGATAAAGATGATCTCGTAGGATCGATAACAGGCCGGCACCCCGGCTACCGCCTGGGTGATCGCCTCGTATAGTGGTTGCAGGGAATCTTGCTCGTCCAACAGCGGGACGACAAAAGAGAGCATCCCCGCCGTTCCCGTATCTTCCATGGGTCGCCCCAGCCCTTCTTTGGCCTTTCTGCAACGACAACAGGCGCCATTATACCACGAAAGCAAGGGGCTGTCTATACGCGCGCCGCTCTTGGCCCCCGCCCCCGGAAGGTGTTATAATGATCGCCAGGAGGGACGGATGAATCTCGAGGAAAGAATAGGCGCTCTTCTGGCCGCACGAGGCCTGAGCCTGGTCACCGCCGAGTCGTGTACAGGCGGGCTGGTGGGCCACCGCCTCACCAACGTGTCGGGCAGCTCGAGCTACTACCTGGGCGGGCTGGTAACCTACAGCAACCGCCTCAAGGAGCAGCTCCTGGGCGTGCCGCCGGCCACCCTGGAGGAGCATGGGGCCGTGAGCGAGGCGACGGCCCGCGCCATGGCGCGGGGGGCGCGCCAGCGGCTGGACGCCGATCTGGCCCTGGCGGTGACGGGCATCTCCGGACCGACGGGCGGGACCCCCCAGAAGCCGGTGGGCCTGGTCTACGTGGCGCTTTCCTCGGCCACGGCCGAGGTCTGCCAGCGGCACCTGTTCGACGGTGACCGCCTGGAGGTCAAGCAGCAGTCGGCCGAGGCCGTGCTGCGCTTGCTCCTGGACCACCTGGAGGAACGGCAGGAGCGAAAGGGAGGGAAGGATCGAATGGTCGAGTTCCTGGGCGAACCGATAGACGTCGAGATCCAGGTCCGAGCCGGTGGCAAGAGCCGGCCGATGGCCTTTTCCTGGCAGGGCAGGCGCTACGAGATCACCTCGTGGGGGCGCGAGGAAGACAAGGAGCAGGCCGGCCGCCCCATGCACTGCCTCCTGGTCCAGACCGCCGGTCCCGAGACCTGGGAGCTGTGCCGCGAGGCGGATGGGGGCCGCTGGCTGCTTTCACGCCGCTGGCCGCGGCCAAGGCTCGTCGCCTGAGGCGGAGCAACCCCGGGGTCCGCTCCGGCTAAACGACCCAGGCTTCGGCCACCTTGTCCAGCTCGACCACCTTGGCGCCGCGCTTTTCCCGGTCGCCCACGGGGATCTTGCCCAGGCGCTGGCGCTTGCCGTCGGCGCCGATGAGGTCGACGGCCCCGTTCAGCGGCCCCACGGCCACGGCGACGACGGGGCCGGTCGCCTTTGTCTGACCCAGGACCACGCCCTGGCCGCCCCGGCCCTGCACCGGGAACGCGGCCAGCGGCACCCACTTGGCCTGCCCGCCCTGGTGGACGACGACCACGCCCACCTTGGCGCGGGGATCGGGGATGAGGGCGCCGCCCAGCAGCCGGTCGCCGGCGCGTAGCTTGATGGCGGCAACGCCCCTGGCCGAGGGAGTGGCCTGGGGGTTGACGTCGCCGACGGCAAAGCGAATGGCCCGGCTGCTGCTAAGGAACATGGCCTCGGCCTTGTCGCCGCCCGTCCCGGCAAAGAGCACGCCGTCGTCCTCGCCCGCCAGGCCGACGATGGTCGACCACGACGCTTCCGACGAGGAGCGAACGTCGCTGGCCTTGACCCGCTTGACCTGCCCCTGGCGCGTGCCGATGACCAGGCAGCAGTCATCGGCGAGAACGCTCATGCCCACGACCTGCTCGCCCTTTGACGCGTCCAGCCCCAGCTCGCCAGAGCCGGCCGCGCGCGGCAGCCGGCCCACGGGCCCCCACCAGGCGCGTCCCCGGCTCGACACCAGGACGACGACGTCCGACGGCTCGGTGACCAGGTGCCGGCGGTGGGCCTCCACGGCCCGCCCGGTGGTGCCCGGCTTGACCCGGTAGCCAAAGCCCTTGGCATCGTGCCGCTCAAAGCCCTGGGTGGTGACGACCAGCACCTGGGGCCCGTCGGGCACCGCCAGGTCGGCCTCGGTGACGATGCTGTCTCCCGGCTTCTCGTCCGTCAGGATCACCGTCTTGCGCGGCGTGGCGAATTGCTCCTTCAGGGCCCGCGTCTCCTCGACGACGACTTGCAGCCGCTTTTTTTCGGAGCGCAGCAGGGCCTGCAAGTACTTGATCCGTTCCCGCAGCTCTTTTTCCTCGTCGGCCAGCTTCCGGCGCTCCAGGGCGGCCAGCCGCCGGAGCTGCATTGAGAGGATGGCCTGGGCCTGGAGTTGGGTGAAGCCAAACTTCTTGATGAGGTTGGCCTCCGCCGTCTCGGCCGTGCGGCTGCGGCGAATGGTGTCGATGACCTCGTCGATGACGTCCAGGGCCTTCAGCAGGCCCTCGACGATGTGCAGCCGCGCCTGGCGTTTTTCCAGCTCGTATTTGCTGCGCCGCACGATGACCGTCAGGCGATGCTCGACAAAGTAGACGAGCATGTCCTTCAGCGAAAGCCGCTGCGGACGAACGACGGTTTCGCCATTGGTCCGCTCGGGCACCAGGGCCAGGGCGTTCACGCCAAAGGTCTCGCGCAGTTGGCTGCGCTGCAACACGCTCTCCAGCACTTCCCGGGGGTTGGCCACGCGGCTGACCTCGATGACGGCCCGCATGCCCTCGTGGTCCGACTCGTCGCGCAGGTCGGTGACGCCCGCGATGCGGCCGTCGCGCACCTCCCGGGCGATGCGCTCCAGCACCGTCGACTTTTGCACGGCGTAGGGCAGCTCGGTGACGACGATGTTGACCTTTCCGCCGCCAATCTCTTCCAGGCCCACGCGTGCCTGGGTCACGATGCGGCTGCGGCCCTCGGCATAGGCCTCGCGGATGGTGTCCAGCTTCTGGCCGGTGAGCGGGTCGTCGCGGTAGCGGTAGATCACCCCGCCCGTGGGAAAGTCGGGGCCGGGGACGATCTTGAGCAGCTCGTCCACGCCGATCTTGGCCCGTGCCTGCCAGCGCTCGGCCACGTAGACCAGGGCATCGCACACCTCCCCCAGGTTGTGGGGTGGGATGTTGGTCGCCATGCCCACGGCGATGCCTGTCGCGCCGTTGACCAGCAGGTTGGGCAGCGCCGCCGGCAGGATGACCGGCTCTTGCAGGCTGCCGTCAAAGTTGTCTACAAAGTCGACGGTGTTCTGCTCGATGTCCTGGAGCATGTAAGCCGCGATCTCGGCCAGGCGCGCTTCTGTGTAACGCATCGCAGCCGGCGGATCGCCGTCGATGGAGTTGTGCACAAAGACGCCGGCATCCAACAAGAAGTTGTGGTAGTGCTCGACGGTAATGTCGTATACGTCGAACTGCCCGGTCACAGTGCGCTTGGCCACAATCCGATGGTTATAGTTAGCGGAAAGTTCGAGAAACTCCTCAAAGCTTGCGAAGTAGCTCATCGCCTTCTCAAAACGAGGGAAGGCATTGTTGTAACGCAACTGGTCGTAAAGCTCGGGCGTGATCTCCTCTGCTTGGTAGCGACTCAGAAGATAAGAGCCATAGAACAAGATCCTGTTCCTCACAACCTGGCTTCTGTAGCTATCATCTTGCCACTTTTCACGCAACGACTCGGCAGCTCGATCGGTAAGCTTGATCATCATATCCGGGTCGGCTTCCATGCGTCGCGCATTGCTTGCCTGCACACCGGCACGCTGTCGAGCCGCAAAGTCCGCGTCAGTCCACTGCTTTTGGATCTTGTCTCGATGAAACTCACGTGAATCCGGTTTTTCCCAGAATGCATGGGCCATCCTGGAAAAATGATCATCGGCGAACTTGGCCCGGTATTCTGGATCCTGCCACAAAGCCCTTGTTGATCTGGAGAGTCTGGCCCTTGTCTCTGGAGCTGCCATGGCCGAACGGATTGCCTGAACTATCTCGGCTCGTTTCTCCGGATCTTGCCACATGAGCCGGCTCTTGTGGGCAATGATTTGCGCCACATGTTCCCTTTGTTCCTCGGACAGCGGACGCTTTTGTGCTTTTCGAAGCGCCTCGGACATCTCTTTCCGAAAGTCGGGATCGGCCCAAAGAGCCTTCATCCTCCGGGAAATGCGCTCGCCTAATTGAGGGTGCTCCTTATGGAGCCGCTTCTGTGCCGCCGACACGCGAGGTCCATTCTCCTGTCGGAACTTCTCGGACACATTTCGCGCTCTCAATCGATCGCGATTGCTTTCCTGAGCTTCAGGGTGTTCTGCATAGTACCGCAGCACACCCTTCCTCTGTAGCTCACGAAATGCATCGTCAGTCCACAGCTCCTTCACTTGTGCAGCGTGAAGGCGGAGGTGGTCCATGAACCGCATTCGCTCAATGTTCGTCGGATTGTTGTTCCAGCGGTTGAAATCCTTATGATGTCGAACAAAGGGACCTGTGGTAATGCCCGGGGTCGCTCGTCTGCTGTTGTACTGATCCGCCAGATGGTGTACAAACTCGTACGTTCCGGTTGCCGGGTTAAGAATAGTCAGATACTCGTTCAATCCTTCTCGTACCGGTGCTGTGCTCAAGTACCCTGGCATCAGACTGTCGTTCTCGGTCAGATCTCTTGCCTGCTTGTACGAGCCATCCCGGAGCATAAACCGATGGTCGGGTGTGCAACGGATGATCTCGCCGTTGTCCAATTGAAGTTCGATCACGGTTGCTTTGCGCCGGGTCACCCGCGAATCGTGTCCCTCACCTACGACGACATTGCCCTGGTCGTCCACGGAATAGACGTAAAAGACCTCGCCAGGCTTGTACATCCGGGCTAGCTCTTCAAAGCTGCGCTCGGTGCCGTCGAGCAGCTTGATCTTGGTCTCACCAGTAAAACAACCCCAGTTTCCCTGTCCGTCGACCAGGGGGTGCCGCATGGAAAAGTCCTGCCCCATGCGGATCATGGCCATGTAGATGGAGGCGTCGCCGTGGGGGTGATACTTTCCCAGGCAGTCGCCCACCACGCGAGCCGACTTCTTGTAGGGCTTGTCGTGGTAGAGGCCCATCTCGTGCATGGTGAACAAGATGCGCCTCTGCACCGGCTTCAGGCCATCCTCGACCCGGGGCAGGGCCCGGTCGGTGATGGTCTCCACGGCGTATTCGAAATAGGCCTGTTCCAGGTCGGTCGAAAGGGAAACGAGCTGGAAGGTCGGCGTCTCAGTCTGCATCCGCTACTACCTCGTCCTCATCGTCACCATTCCCGTTCTCGGCGTGGTCCTCGTCGCGCCAGCGCTCCAGGAGCCATGTGCGGCGCTGGCGGGCCGAGTTGCCCATGAGGGTGCCGATGAGCTGGTTGGCATGGTGCACGTCTTCCACCGTCACCCGGCGGAGGCTCTCGTTAAAGGGGTTGCCGTCTGCCACCTGAAAGACGGTGTCGCGCAGTTGGTCGGCGTTCATCTCGCCCAGGCCCTTGTAGCGCTGGATCGTGATGCCGCTCTTGCCCCACTCTTCCATGATGGAATCGCGCTCGCGGTCCGAGTAGGCATAGCGCGCCTGCTTGCCCTTGCGCACCAGGTAAAGCGGGGCCACCGCCACGTAGAGGCGGCCCTCCTCGATCATGGGCCGCATGTAGCGCCAGAACAGGGTGTACAGCAGGGTGCGAATGTGGTCGCCGTCCACGTCGGCGTCCACCAGGATGGCGACGCCCCCGTAGCGCATGTCCTCGGCGTGAAAGTCGGAGCCAATGCCGCCGCCCACGGCCGCGACGATGGCCTTGATCTCGTTGTTGTTCAGCAGGCGGCTCACCTTGACGCCTTCGACGTTCAGGGGCTTGCCGCGCAGGGGAAGGATGGCGTGAAACCGGCGGTCACGGGCCATCTTGCAGGAGCCGCCCGCGCTGTCGCCCTCGACGATGTACAGCATCGTCAGATCGGTGGGCGTCCCCTTGCTCACGTCGGCCAGCTTGCCGGGCAGGCCCGAGTCCACGGCGTCCAGGACGCTGCGCCGGATGACCAGTGAGCGCGCCTTGGTGGCGGCCACCCGTGCCTGGGCGGCCGCCTGGGCCTGCTGGACGATGGTCTTGCCCAGGGGGATCTTTTTTCGGAGCTGCTCCAGCAGCCCCTCGTAGACGATGCTGTGGACCACCCCCTGCACGAAATCGCTGGCGAGCTGGGTCTTGGTCTGGCTGGTAAAGTGCGGGTCGTGCATCGAGAGCTTGATGACCGCCGTCAGCCCGGCCAGCGTATCGGCGCCGCGAATGGCGGCCTCGCCCTTGTTGCCCAGGAGCTTTTTCTCCGTGGCAAACTGGTTTATGGCCTTGGTGATGGCGCTCTTGAAGCCTGCTACGTGCCTCCCTCCGTCGGGCGTGGGGATGGTGTTCACAAAGCTGACGATCTCGCTGTCGTCGACGCTGGTATGCCACTGGAACACCACCTCGACCGAGGTGCCGTTCTGGCTGCCGTTGACCTCAAGGGGCTGGCGATGGATGGCCTTGCGGCCGTCGTTGAGCCAGTTCACGTACTCGACCAGGCCGCCGGCGTAGCGATAGGTCTTTTCCCGGACCTTTTTCTTGCGGGCGTCCTTGAACTCGACGGTGACGCCGGGCAGCAGAAAGGCGATGACCTGCAGGCGCCGGGCCATGGCGTCAAAGTCGAACTCGGTGATGTCCATGTAGCGCGGGTTGGGCTTGAAGGTGATGGTCGTGCCCGTGCCCAGCTTTTTCACCGCGTGTTTCTTGATGGCCTTTTCCTCGCCGTCCTGGCCGACGACGCCGATCTGGTTGCCCGTGTTCGGGTCGAGGATCACGACCGGGGTGACGGGCAGGCCGTTCTCGTGGCGCTGGCAGTAGACGACCCCGTTGCGGCGCACGCGCACTTCCAGCCACTCCGACAGGGCGTTGGTGGCCTTGATGCCCACGCCGTGGAGGCCGCCGCTGGTCGAGTAGCTGCCCTCCTTGAACTTGCCGCCGGCGTGCAGCTCGGTAAAGACCAGTTCCAGCGTGGGGCGCCCTTTCTCGGCGTGCATGCCCACCGGGATGCCGCGCCCGTTATCGATGACCGTCAGCGAGCCGTCGGGGTGGATCTCGACCTGGATCAGCGTGCAGGCGCGGGCCAGCGCCTCGTCTACGGCATTGTCTATGATCTCGTAGGCAAGGTGATGCAAGGCATCGAGGCCGGTACCTCCAACGTACATCCCCGGTCGCCGCTGAATATTCTCTGGATATTCCAGAACTTGGATGTCGGTCGTGTCATAAGCGGTTGGCATGGTCGTCTCCAGACCCAAAAACCTCTTGTATCATTATAGCACAAATGTTCGTCAGTGTCAAGGGCTGCGCGGTCCTGTCCTCGTCACATTTCTGGCTCGCGTGGGACCACAAGGGATAGGCCCGGATTGCTGCTCGACTACTATATCTCGTGGCTGGTGGTCACCGGCTTCCGTCGCCCAAACGTCCCTATTCTACCAGGAAATCGCTGCGTTTGCAAGTATGTTGGCGCGAGCGTCCATGCCCGGGCCGGCCGCTGCCTGGAATGCCGAAAAGCGATCCCCGGAGCTTACCAGAGTGAAACCTCACACCGGTGCGTTGCACGTGCCGTTCGTGCGACGCACCTGTAGATCCCAGGGCTTCAGTCTAGATTGCGGCAGTGGCGGGGGCGTTGGCCGCGAACTGCTCGTACAGCTCCTGGAGCCAGGCGCGGGTGGCCTGGGGTGATTCGAGGCGAAAGTCGGCCCGGGTGGGGCGCGGCGTCTCGGCGACGACGATAGAGATGCCCCCCTGCGCCTGCACCACGCCAAAGGCTTCCTCGTCCTTGTCGTCGTCGCCTACGAAGAGGGGCAGAGCCCCGGGCCAGGGATACCGTTCCAGGAGATACTCCACGCTCCGTCCCTTGTGGGCTTCCCGCGGGCCGATCTCCAGGAACTTTTCTCCGCCCAGGATGCGAAAGAGGAAGGGCGGCGCCTTCGAGGTGGTTCCTACGGCGATCTCTTGCGCCATGGCCAGAACCTCGGCGCTCTCGGCGTCGCTCGCAAACCGGGCATGGATGGCGAGAGCCCAACCCTTGTCCTCCAGGTAAAAGCCCTGCCGGCTGTCGATGGTCCGGGCCCACAGAGGCTTGATTCTGTCCAGGATGGGGCGCACGGCGGTATACTCCACGCGCTCCACGCGCTGCCCGTCCGTCGTGCGCATCTCGATGCCGTAGGTGCCGGCCAGGAGAATATCAGGGACGGGGACCAGCTTTTCCACGTGGCTCAACCGCCTCCCGCTCAGAACCGTGACCCGCAGCGCGGGCAGGCTCGCCAGGCGCGACAGGAGGGCCACAAGCTCGGGGTCCGGCGCGACGACGTCGGGCGTGGGCGCGAACCCGGCCAGGGTGCCGTCATAGTCGGTGAACAGGCGCACGCGACCGGCCGCCAGGAGCCGGTCGAACAGCGCCTGGGCTGGAGGCAGCATCAGCCTGCTTCTGCTCCCCGCGGCGGCTTGAGCAGGGGCCGGATCCTACGCTCAAAGATCGTGTCCCACGTGAGCGTCTGCCGCACCCGCCTGCGCAGCCGGTGCACCGGGCTGGACTCGGCCCAGGCCACGATCTGGCCGGCGATGCTGGCCGGATCGTCGTCCGGGTCAAACAAGATCACGTCCTCGTGGCCGATCTCCACAGCCGCCGGAACCCCGGTGGAGGCCACGGGCAGGTTGACCATGGCCGCCTCCAGCACAGGCATTCCAAAACCCTCGCGATGGCTGGACATGAACATGAGGTCGCTGGCCCGATAGAGGTCGGCGACGACCGAAAAGTCCACGATCAGGCCCTCGTCCGGATCGGGCCCCGACTCGAAGACAAAGCGCACCTCGGCCTCGAGCCCCAGCTCCCGGCGCTGCTCCTGGAGCGTGCGAAAGTAGGCGTGGCTGCGGGGATCGTGGGGATCGGGCGGGCCGGTGTGAATCAGCAGCGGCCGGGCGATCCGTTCCTTGAGGGCCGCCACCACGTGCAGCGCCAGCTCGATGTTCTTGGCCGCCGTCACCCGGACGGGCATCAGCAGGACCAGGTCGGCCTCCAACAGCCCCAGCCGCTCCACCAGGTGCCAGCCTTCGTCCGACAGCCCCAGCAGGCTGCGAGGGTCCACGCCGTTGTAGACGACGTGGATGCGCTCCGGCGGGCAGCCCAGCAGCCCGGCCAGCTCCTGCCGGCGCTGCTCGGAGACGACGACGTAGGTGATGCGGGGGTGGTAGGTGCGCAACAGGTCCCAGGGATAGCCCTCGTGCATGCGCGCCCGCGAGCCGGGGCTGGTCCACGAAAAGTCGTGGTTCCAGGCAATGAGGTTGGGCAAGGCGCCCGCGTCCAGCAGCCGAAAGAGGGCCACGGTGAGGGGCAGGTTGAAATCCTTGCTCAGGACGTTGTGCGCGATCAGGTTGTCAAAGGCGCCCAGGCGAGATTGAAGGCTGCGGGCCAGGCTCTCGCCAAAGTCGTCCAACCCGGCCGGCACCCGCCCCTCCTTCAGCTCCTCGCTCATCTCCATGACCAGGGGATGGCGGGAGTCGATCTGGGGGATGCGGATCAGCTCTACTCCGTCGGGCAGGTACGCTTCGTCGCCCTGGCCGGCCACGACCGTCACCGGGTAGCCTGCCCGCAAGAAGGCCTGGGCGTGGGCCTGGATCACCGCTTCGACGCCGCCGATGGTGGGTGGCGCCGTGTAGTGCAACAGGGCGGTCTCCGGTCTCGCCACGGTCTCTCCCTTCTCTTTCTGGTGCCCGGCCGTCACAAGCCGAGCTTGACCAGGGCCTGTAGCTGGGCGCAAAGCCAGGCCGCGATATCCTGGCGCTCGATGGTCCAGCGCAGCCGCGAGGCCCACTCCTGGCGAGTCTCCAGGGGCATGGTCAGGGCCTGGTGCATCGCTTCGGCGGTGGCAAAGACGTCGCAGGGCGCCACGATCAGCGCTCCCGCCTCCAGTTGTTCGCGGGCACCCGTCCGCTCCGAGAGGATAAGCACTCCGTCTCGCTCGTTCAGGATGGGTCCTTCCTTGGCGACCAGGTTCATGCCGTCGACGATAGAGTTGACCAGGAGCACGTCGTAGCGCTGCATGGCGGCCAGGGCCCGGGTATAGCTGTCGCCCACCAGCACCCGCACCGGCTCCCAATCGCTGGTGCCGTAATGGGCATTCACCTGCCCGGCCGTGGCCATGACCTCCGACAGGTAATCCTGGTATTCCTTCAGGTCCATACGCGACGGGACGAGGAGGGCGAGAAACTGCACGTGGCCCTGGTGCTCCGGGTGACGTTCCAGCATCTCGTCCAGGGCCAGGAATCCGCGCACGATGTTCTTGCTGGGCTCCAGGCGGTCGATGCGCACGATGGCCTGGCAGCCGGTCACGATCTCTTCCACGTCGGCCCGAAAGGCGGCCACCTCTTCTGATTGCGCCCGTTCGTGGAGGGCTTCTACGTCGATAGAGATGGGAAAGGCGCGCACGTGCGTGGCGTGGTTCCTGTACCACACCCGCCGCCGCCGATAGTTCACGGTCGCCTGGGGCAGCAGCGACTCGCACGTTCGCAAGAAGTTGAGCCCGTCCTCCCCCGTCTGAAAGCCAAGGACGTCCACGGCGCACAGGCTGTCGAGGATGGCCTGGCGCATGGTCGCGGGCAGAATCCGCCAATATTCGGCTCCTGGCCAGGGGATGTGGATAAAATGCAGGATGGCGGGCCGCTGCCCCCTGGGCAGCGCGGAGCGGATCTCGCGGGCGACCAGGTACAGGTGATAATCCTGCAGCATGACCAGGGTGGGGCGCCCGGCCCTGCGCACCTGCTCGGTGATGGCCCGGGCAAAGATCCGGTTCACCACCTCGTAGCCCTCCTGCCAGGCCTCCCAGGTATGACGGTCGATGACCGGCGCCCGGGGTACGTCCCACATGGAGTGCTGCACGAACCAGAGCAGCGGGTTGGCAATGACGTTATAATAACCTTCGTAGGCTTCGGGCTCGGGCGACAGGAACTCGATCCGGACCTGGGCCTCGTCCATGGTTACGGTGCCGTGCCGCCACTCGGCGTCGGCATCCGTGCGCGCGCACGCGAACCAGGTTGCGCCCGCTGCCTGCCGGCACAGCCCGGTGAGGGCCGTCACCAGGCCGCCGCCGCCGCGCTCGAACTGGAGGGTCCCATCCTCGTCCTTCTCAAAGACCACCGGGGCGCGGTTGGCAGCAATGATCAAGGCCCGGTCTGCCAGGTAGCCGGACTGCAATTCCTGGCAGGTATCGTTTTCACCATCCATGACATCATCCTCCACGTGCTGTAGCTTCTCGGCTGGTACGATTCGAGGGCACCATTGCGCTGGATGGCCGGCGCGACGTAGCGCCGGCCGGGGAGTCCACTATCCTCCGGGAGCGTGACGCTGTAGCGTCCGCGGGGCACAGGTCAGTGCCCCGGCAGATTCTCAGCCTATGGTACCAGATTTGGAAGAAAAACACAAGGAGGGGGTTCGCCCTCGGGCTCCGGCCTGCCCCGGGGCGAATACCTGCCGCCCGCCCTTCCCTAGCCCTCGCGGGAGGCGGCGATGACTTCTCGATAGAGGCTCTCGTATTGATCAAACGTGTAGGTTTCGGCGTGCTCGCGCACGATGACCAGGCTCTCCTGGCCCATGCGCGTCGCCATCTCCGGGCTCCGCAGGATCGAGGTCCACGCCGTTGCCAGCGCCTCAGGGTTGCGGGGCGGCACCAGGAACCCGTTGATGCCGTCGTGCACGATCTCGGGCAGGGCCACGGCGTCGGCGGCCACCACGGGCAGCCCCGTGGCCAGGGCCTGGAGCGTCGGGATGCTCTGCACCTCGTAGATGGACATCATGCTGAACAGGTCCGAGGCGCGGTAGATGGCGGGCAAGTCCTCCTCGGGCACGTAGCCCAGGAAGTGGACGCATTCTTGCAGCCCGAGCTCGTCCCGAAGGGTTTCCAGCGCTTCGCGCTCGTCCCCGCGGCCCACCAGGAGCAGGTGGGCCTGCTGCGGGCCGGACAGGCGCTTCACGCCGCGGATCAGCACGTCGATCTCTTTGTCTCTGGCCAGGCGGCTCACGAAAAGGATGCGCGGCCCGGCGGGCAGGTTGTAGCGGGCCTCTACCTCGCGCACGCCGTCGTCGCCGGGATGATAGCGCTCGGTATCGACACCGTTCGAGATCACCGTCGAGGCCACGTCCAACCCGTCATGGACAAAGAACTCGCGGTGGGCCTCGGTGGAAAAGACCACGCAGTGGAACTGGTTGTAGAGCCAGACCGAGTAGGCCAGGGCGACGTTTTCGATGACTTCCTGGGGCTCGTCGTTCCAGCTCAGGTAGCGCGCCACAAACCGCGGCACAAAATAGCAGCTTGCCACCCGCGGCAGGTGCTTGTAGTTGTTCATGCGCGCGATCTGGACGCCCAGCAGGCCCGAATCATGGGCATGGATGATGTCGGGCCGTGTGTCGGCCACGATTTCGTCCAGGTCCTTCTGGGCGATGAACGGGATGGGTGCTTCTTTCCACCAGGGGTTGCTGGCCCCTCGCCTGCGGAGGACGCGCACGCCCTCGTCCTCGTGCTCGTAGGTTTCTTTTTGGTCGCTGGCGGTGATGACGGTCACCTCGTGACCTCGTCGCACCATGGCCCGCGCTACCTTTTGCACCACCAGCGTGACACCGCTGAGGACAGGTGGGTAACCGTGGCTCGCCATCAAGATACGCATTCTCGACTCCTTATTCCTCCTCGCTCATTTGCCCATCCTTCTCCGGGATGGGGACGGCGACCTTGACAGCACCGGGCAACACCCGCATCTCGATGGGTGTCTGCCCGATATAGTCACCGTCGCCCTGGACCGGCAGCGGCGGATCGGGGGCGATGGATACCGTCTCGCGCGCCACAAAGTGCTGGAATGCCGGGCTGTGCGTGCCGGGCGACAGGAGCGCCTTCCAGGCCAGCCGCACGTAATCGCCCAGCGTTTTCATGCGCAGCAGGTAGACCTCCACGCGGCCGTCGTCTACGCGGGTGTCGGGGTCAAGGGTCAGGTTCGGGCCGCCAAAGGCAGGGCTGTTGAGCACCACCGCTTCGGAGGCGTTGAACGAGTAATCCTGGCCGTCGACACTCACCAGGAAGCGCCGGCGGTTATGGCCCGCGAATTTACCAATGCCCTCGGCCAGGTAGGCCGCAATGCCGAATCGCCGCTTCTCGTCCGAGCTCACGTCGCGCATGGTGTCGGCGATGGGCCCGGCACTGACGTTCAGCAGAAAGAGCCGGTCGTTGGACCGCAGGCCATCGAGGTTCAGCACCTTGTGCCGTCCAAACGCCACTTCCAGGGCCTCCTCGGGCTCCGTGGGGATCCCCAGGTCGCGGGCAAGGACGTTGCCCGTACCGACGGGCAGGATGGCCATGGTCACGCCGGTGCCGGCGAGGGCGCTGGCCACAGCCGAAACGGTGCCGTCGCCTCCGCCGGCCACAAAGAGCTCGTAGCCCTCCTCCTGTGCCCGGCTGATGATCTCGTCCAAAGGCTCCTCTTCCGCCGTGTGATGCAGGTGACAATCCCAGTCGTGCTGCCTGGCGTGCTCGGCGATGGCGGCCTCGAGCTCTTCAGGCTCGCTCTGGCCGGCCACCGGATTCAGAACAATGAACGCCTTTTTCATTCAATACGCCCTTTCTCTCCCTTGGGTTTCAAGCCTGCCCACAAGCCGCCGATCTCAGGACGGCTCGCCAAAGCTCATCTCGCGGAAGAACGTTCCCAGGTCGGCCAGGGGGCGGCCCTCCGCGTCGGCGATGGCGCGCCGGGCAGGAGGCGACGCGGCGTACTCCGTGGTCCGCTCCGCCAGGCGCTGCTCAAAGGTCGGCACCGCGCGATTCTCCAGCAGCACGCCGGTTCCGATCCTGTCGCCGAACTCGTACGCCTTCTCGATGAACTGCCGCATCTTCTCGAACACTGCGTCGTCGCCGGCCCATACGGGCACGACGGGATCGTAGCCCTCGTCCTCCACCGAATAGACCCGCGGCTGGTTGCCCCGGTCCTTGCCCGCGTACCACTCCCGGCTGTGCACGTTGTTGTAGGTCGGGCAGGGCTGCAGGACGTCCAGGTAGGCAAGCCCGGGGTGCTGGATGGCTCTCTGAATCAGGTCCACCAACTGCCGCACGTTAAAGGCATAGCCCCGGCCGATCCAGGTAAAGCCCGACGCCAGGGCCAGCATCAGGGGGTTGACCCGGCCCTGGATGTTTGGCTCCGGCAGGCTCTTGGTCTGGAGCCCCAGGGGCAGCGTGGGAGAGGCCTGGCCCTTGGTCAGGCCATAGACCTCGTTGTTAAAGAGAATGTAGGTCAGGTCGACGTTGCGCCGCCCGGCGTTTACAAAGTGCCCGGCGCCGATGGCCATGCCGTCGCCGTCGCCCCCGGTCGCCACGACCGTCAGCTCCGGATTTGCCAGCTTGACCCCCGTCGCAAAGCGCAGCAGCCGGCCGTGGAGGGTGTGTATGCCATAGGCCCCAACATAGTAGGGCGTCTTGCCCGAACAGCCGATGCCGCCGACGATGGCCACCTGGTGGGGCGGCAGCCTCAGTTTGCCAAGGGCCTGGTGCAGGGCGTTCAAGATTCCGAAGTCGCCGCAGCCCGGGCACCAATCGCTGGCGTGAGACACCTTAAAATTCCTGGCCGTGGCCTTGATCTCTGTCATCCTCCCATCCTGTTCTAGCTCATTCGTAGGGGTTGCGCAGCACGATGCGCCGTTCCGCCGTCCCCTGATAGATCTCGCGCAGGGCCCGCGACACCTCGCCGCACGTCATGGGCCGTCCGTTGTACTTGGCCACCAGGTGGTCCACGTAGCGGCAGGTTTGGCCGCTCAGGAGCTGGGCAAACTGCCCGGAATTGTTCGACTCTACCACCACGACGGTCCCGGCGCTCTCCAGGAGGGCGTCGAGCTCCCGGGCCGGAAAGGGCCACAGCAGGTGCACCTGGATCAGGCGCGCCGGAATGCCGTCGGCCTCCAGGCCGGCCAGCGCTTCCAGGATGGCGCCCTTGTTCGAGCCCCAGCTCACCATGGTCAAGGCCGCATCCGGATCGCCGTACACCTGCAGCTTTTGCTCCAGGGGGATCTCCCGGGCCGCCAGCTCCAGCTTACGGGCGCGCTTTTCCATCTGCCGCTCGCGAACCACCGGGTCCTCCGTCACCAGGCCATCCTCGGTGTGCTCGGAGCCCGTCAGCCAGTGTGTGCCGCCCGGCTGGCCCACGAGGGCTCGCGGCGACACCCCGGACTCGGTCAGGGCAAAGCGCTGGTAGGGCTCCTCGCCGGCCTCCCCGTCTCCCTCGCCCGTCGCCGGTTGGTAGATCTGCCCGCGCTGGATCTGGATGCGGGACAGGTCAAAGGGGGGCACCGTCTGCGTGGTGCGGGCGATGGTCTGATCCAGGAGGTGGATGACCGGCGTCTGGTAGCGCTCGGCATAGTCAAAGGCCCGGGCCGCGTCGTAGAACGCCTCGGTGAGGTCGCCCGAAGCGATGACAAGGCGCGGGAACTCGCCGTGGCCGGCGTTGATGGCAAAGAGCAGGTCCGACTGCTCGGTGCGCGTCGGCAGGCCGGTGGAGGGGCCGCCCCGCTGGTAGAGGGTGATGACCAGGGGGACTTCGTTCATCCCGGCCCAGCCCATGCCCTCCACCATCAGCGAGAAGCCAGGGCCGGCCGTGGCCGTCGCGCTCCGCGCGCCCGTGAGCGCCGCGCCGGCGGCCATGGTCACGGCCGAAATCTCGTCCTCGGTCTGCACGATGACGATGGCCGCCGTGCTGCCGTCCTTCTGCGGCACGTTGGCATGGGCTTCCAGGTAAAAGCTTTCGTCCGTCGCCGGGCTGATGGGATAGTAGGTCTGGAAGGTCATGCCGGCCGCCATCTTGCCCAGGGCCACCGCTTCGTTCCCGCCGGCCAGGATCATCTCCTCGCCGTCTTTCCCGGGGCGGGGCGGAAGCGTGCTTCGCGGCGCCACCAGTTGGTGCGCCAGCGCCTGCACGGGCAGCTCCTCTCGCACGTAATCGTACGCGAGCTCGACCGCCCGCACGTTAAGCTCGACAACCCCCTTCTTATCGGCAAAGACCGTGGCCAGCGATACCTCCAGGAACCGGGGGTCGTATCCCAGCAGCGCCGCCGAGATGGCGACCGCGATGGTGTTCTTTGTCAGGTCGGCTTTGGCGCGATAGCGCTCATCCTGGGCCAGGCGGTCGATGATGCGGTCGTACGACACGGACACCGTCTCCACCCCCCGANNGGCGCCCGCCGTCGTGGGTGGCAGGTCGCTGGCCGCCAGATAGGCAGCCAGGTCCTCCTGGGCTCGCTCGTCCAGGAACGTGATTCGCCTCAGCGGCTCGTCGGCGGCGTCCTCGTCATAGATGATGGCGCCGCCGGGCACCGTCGAGACGCTGTGTCGCGCCAGGGTCTCGGCGTCGAACGTGACCAGCATCTCTACCTGGTTGCGGTGGCAGCTCATGGGCCGCCGGTCCACGCGCACGTCGTAGTAGCTGTGGCGCCCCATGATGTTGGAATAGTATTCCCGCCGCCCGAAGACGTGCAGGCCACCGGCAACGCACGCCCCGCCAAAGAGGCGGGNNCGCTGCCCTGCGGTCCCCCGACACGCCACGCCAGGCTCCTATCGTGTTCCTCGGCCATCCTAGATCAACTGTGCTTCGAGCGAGATTTCGAGCCCCGACCGCAGGAGGTTCGAGACCGGGCAGTTCTTGTCGCCCTCGTGGGCCATCTGCCGGAACGTCTCCTGGTCCATGCCGGGCACCTGCCCCCGCACTGTGAGCTTCATGGCCGTGATGCGGGGGCCGCCTTCGCCCATGGTGAGGGTGCAGGCGGCCTCGGTTTCGATGCGCTGCGGGTCGTAGCCCTTCTTGGCCAGGACGTTGGCAAAGGCCATGCTGTAGCACGCCGCGTGGGCGGCGGCAATCAGCTCCTCGGGGTTGGTCCCCGGCTCGTTCTCGAAGCGGGTGGTAAAGCGATAGGGTTCTTCCGACACGGCACCGCTCTCGGTCCGAATCGTGCCGTTCCCGTCGCGCAGGTCTCCCTGCCAGACTGCTGCTCCTCGCCGTACAAATTCAGCCATTTCGACCTCCTTATTTTTTGCCTGCTGCCTTGCGCGGCGACAGGATGTGGGTGGCGTCGCCCAGGAATGCCCCGGCGGCTTCTTCCGTCGTTTCCGTGAGCGTGGGGTGGGGGTGGATGGATAGCGACACGTCGCTGGCGAGGGCGCCCATCTCGATGGCCAGCACCCCCTCGCCGATCAGGTCCTCGGCCTGCCGGCCCACGATCCCGATGCCCAGGATGCGCTCGGTCTGCGGGTCAAAGACCATCTTGGTCACGCCCTCCGGCGCGCTCATGGTCAGCGCCCGCCCCGAGGCGCGCCACGGGAAGCGCGAGGCCTGCACCTCGATGCCCTTTTCCTTGGCCTCGTTTTCCATCAGGCCCGCCCAGGCAATTTGCGGGTCGGTGTAGACGACGGCCGGGATGGCCACTACGTCAAAGGCAGACGGCTGCCCGGCAAGCACCTCGGCGGCCACCTTGCCCTCGTACATGGCCTTGTGGGCCAGCATCATTCCCCCCACCACGTCGCCGATGGCCAGGATGCGCTCGTCGGCCGTGCGCTGCTGCTCGTCGACCTTTACAAAGCCGCGCTCGTCGAGCTCCACGGCGGTATGCTCCAGGCCGATGTCCTCCGTGTTGGGGCGCCGGCCGATGGCCACCAGGACCCGATCAAAACTCTGCCGGGCCTCGGGCACGTCGCCCTCCAGGACGACCTCCACCTTGCCGTTCTGGTCCTTCATCTCGGCCACTTTGGTCTTCAGATAGATAGCCTCGAATAGCTCGCCCGAGCGCCGTTCCAGGGGGCGCACCAGGTCCCGGTCGGTCCCGGGCAGGATCTCGTCCATCATCTCCACGACGGTGACCCGGCTGCCCAGCGAGGCGTACACCGAGCCCAGCTCCATGCCGACGTAGCCCGCCCCCACCACCAGCAGGGTTTCGGGAATGTCGGCCAGGGCCAGGGCTCCGGTCGAGCTCATGATCCGCCCCGATTTCTCGAAGCTGGTGCCGGGCAGCGAGATGGCCCGCGAGCCCGTGGCCAGGATGGCGTGCTTGAACTTGACGTGGGTGGTGTTCTTGCCGCGGACCCGCAGCCGGTCGGGGCCCTCGAAGGTTGCCCGCCCCTGGACGAGCTGCACCTCGCGCTGTTTGCTGAGGGTCACCAGGCCGTTCACCAGCCGATCGATGACCTGGTTCTTCCACTCGCGTATCTTGGCGATGTCGACCTTGGGCTCGCCGAACTCCAGCCCAAACTCTCCCGCCTCGCGGGCGTCGCGCAAGAGCTCGGTCACGTGCAAGAGCGCCTTGGACGGAATGCACCCGCGGAGCAGGCACACTCCGCCAATCCGCTCGTCCTGGTCGATCATGGTCACGTCCATCCCGAGGTCGGCGGCCCGAAAGGCGGCCGCGTAGCCGCCCGGCCCGGCGCCGATGACCGCTACGTTCGTTTCAATTGTTGCTTCACCCATTACCATCGGTCTTGTCCTTTTGCCCGTGTTCCGGGACTGTCAGGCCGAGATCAGGAGCCGGTCTGGGGCTTCCAGGAGCTCGATGATCATGCTCACAAAGCGCGCCGCGTCGGCACCGTCCACCACACGGTGGTCAAAGGCCAGGATCAGCGGCAACAGCAGCCGCGGCACGACGGCGCCGTGGGGGCCGTTGCCCTGGACGACCGGCTGCCAGGTTGCCCTGGCCATGCCCAGGATGGCGACCTCCGGGTAGTTGACGATGGGGGCAAAGGCCGTGCCGCCCAGCGGCCCGGGATTGGTGATGGTGAACGTCCCACCCTGCATCTCTTCCAGGTCGACCTTGCCCTCCCGGGTGCGCTCCACCAGCTCCTTTAGCTCCACCGCCAGCTCGGCCATGCTCTTGCGGTCCACGTCGCGGATGACGGGCACCAGGAGGCCCCGCTCGGTGTCGACGGCAACGCCGATGTGGTAATACTTCTTGAGGACGAGGTCCTCGACGTCGGTATCCAGGCTGGCGTTAAAGCGAGGGTGGGCCTTCAGGGCCGCGACGGCTGCCTTCAGGACAAAGACCGTCAGCGACAGGCTGCCGCCTTGCTCGGCCAGCTCACCCTTGTACTTGTTGCGCAGGGCCTCCAGCTCGGTGACGTCCGCGACGTCCTGGTGGCTGACGTGGGGGATCTGCGACCAGGCGAGGGCCATGTGCTTGGCCGTGGCCCGCCGCACGGAGCGCAGCGGCACGCGTTCCACCTCGCCCCACCGCTGAAAGTCGGGCAGGGGGGGTACCGGCACCGCCGAGGAGCGGATGGCCGACACTTCCTCACCCGCCGGGCGGGGCGCCGGGCGCCGTTCCGCTTCCCGGGGCGGGGCCGGCTCGGCCTCGGCCGCCGCGGCCCTGGCCCCATCTCCGCTGGCAAAGCTGCGCACGTCCTCGGCCGTGACCCGGCCCCCCGGGCCACTGCCCCGCACCTGCCGCAGGTCCACGCCCATCTCGCGGGCCAGGCGCCGCGTGGAGGGCGAGGCAGGCACCGGTCCCTGTCGCTCGGGAGGAGCCTCCCGCTCCGCGGCCGGCGGGGCCGGCTCTCGCGGCTTCTCGGCAACCGCCTTCTCCTGCGGTTTCTCCTCGGGCACCGCCTCCTCGCGCGGCTGCGCGTCAAAGGCTGCCGCCACCTGTTCCTCGGTGGCTTCTTGCGGCCGGGCAGCCTCCTCGGCGCGCGCCTCCTCGGCGGGGGCGCCTTCGCCGTCAAAGACGAGGAGCACGTCGCCGACGTTAACCAGGTCGCCGGCGTTGACACGAACGTCCGACACTGTGCCCGTGAAAGGTGACGGAATCTCGACCGTGGCCTTGTCCGTCTCTACCTCCAGGATCGGTTGGTCTTCTTTCACCTGGTCGCCCACGGAGACCAGGACCTTGACAATCTCGCCCTCGTGAATGCCTTCCCCGAGGTCGGGGAGCTTGAATTCTCGAGCCATTTCCTTTGCTCCTCCCTGTCAGGCGTTCAGCGCTTCGCGGGCGGCGCGCACAACCCGGTCAACGCTCGGTAAGTAGATCTGCTCGTAGGCAAACAGTGGGATGATGATATCCCAACCGGCGACGCGCTGAATGGGCGCCTCCAGGTACCAGAACGACTTTTCCACCATCCGGCTCACGATCTCGGCCCCGGGCCCAAAGCTGCGCGGCGCCTCGTGGACGATGACGGCCCGGCCTGTCTTTTGCACCGACGCCGTGAACGTCTCCGAGTCGAGGGGCGAGATGGTCAAGAGGTCGATAACCTCCGCCTCCACGCCGTCCTCCTTCGACAGCACCTCCGCCGCCTCGATGGTGGGCCGCATCATGGCCCCGTACGAGATCAGGGTGATGTCCTTGCCCTCGCGCACGATGCGCGCCTTCCCGATGGGAATGGTCTCTTCTTCCTCGGGCACCTCCTCGCGGAAGGCGCGATAGATGGACTTGGGCTCGTAAAAGACCACCGGGTCGGGATCGCGGATGGCGCTGAGCAGCAGGGCCCGCGCCGTGCGCGGCCCGGAGGGGATGACCGTCTTGAGTCCCGGGGTGTGGGCCCAGTAGGCCTCGCGGCTCTCGGAGTGGTGCTCCAGGGCGCGGACGCCGCCCGCATAGGGCGCGCGCATCACCAGGGGCACGTGGAAGGCGCCCTGAGACCGCCAGCGCAGGCGAGCCGCCTGCGATTCGAGCTGTTGAAAGGAAAGGTAGGCAAAGCCGGAGAACTGGATCTCGCACACCGGCCGCAGGCCATAGGCGGCCATGCCGACGGCCGTGCCAACGATCATGGACTCGGCCAGGGGCGTGTCGATGACCCGCTCCTCGCCGTACTTTTCGATGAGCCCGTCGGTGACGCGAAACACGCCGCCGTCCAGTCCGATGTCCTCGCCCAGCAGCACGACACTGTCGTCCCTTGCCATCTCTTCGTCCAGGGCATAGTTTAGCGCCTGGACCATGGTCATCCTAGCCACGGCTTTCCTCCTTCTGTGCCAGCTCCCGGGCCAGCTCCTCCCTCTGCTCCTGGAGGTAGGGCGGCATCTCGGCATAAAGATGATCGAACATGATCATCGGTTGGTTCTCCAGCTCTTTCATCTGCGCCTCGGCGCGGTCGACCACTTCCTTGAGCTCGTTCTCGATCTCTTTTTCGACCTGCGCGATCTTGGCCTCGTCCAGCAGTCCCTTGTCGCTCAGGTACTTCTGAAAGCGGGGGATGGGGTCCTTTTTCTGCCACTCCTCGACCTCTTGCTCCTTGCGGTAGCGGGTCGGGTCGTCGGCGGTGGTGTGCACCGACAGCCGGTAGGTGACGGCCTCGATGAACGTCGGCCCACCTCCCGACCTGGCGCGCTCCATGGCCTCGTGGGCCGCGGCGTAGGTGGCCAGGATGTCGTTGCCGTCCACCTGGATGCCCGGCATGCCATAAGCTATCGCCTTTTGCGCCAGGGTCTTGGACCGGGTCTGCCGTTCCCGGGGCAAAGAGATGGCCCAGTGGTTGTTCTGGCAGACAAAGATGGTGGGTACCTGAAAGACGGCGGCAAAGTTCAGCCCCTCGTGAAAGTCTCCCTCCGAAGTGGCGCCGTCTCCGAAAAACACCACCGCCACCGAGTCCTTCTTGCGATACTTGATGGCGTAGCCCAGGCCGGCGCCGTGCAAGATCTGCGTGCCGACGGGGATGGTCCCCGGCAGGTTCGTAGAACCCTCCGGGACCGTCCCTCCCTGGTTAAAACCGCCGTAATAGAGCAGGACGCTTTCCAGGGTGCGGCCGCGCCACGCTTCGGCTGCCGCCTCGCGGAAGGCCGGCACCAGCCAGTCATCATCGCGCATGGCCGCCACGGGCCCCAATTGCGAGGCCTCCTGCCCCTTGATGGGGGCAAACGTACCCAGGCGCCCCTGTCGCTGCAGCCTGAGCATTCGTTCGTCGAACCGGCGGGCCCGGATCATGGCCCGGTACAGCTTGAGCAAGAGCTCGTCGGGGATGTTTGGTTCCAATTCCCTGTCCAGGTTTCCGTTCTCGTCCAGAATGGAGAGATACTCGACGCGGTCGGGAATGTCGATGGGTGTTCTGGGCATTCTACTTCTCCTTTTCCCTGCTCATCTCACGAGCAGGATAGGTATCTCGAGCTCTTCCAGGAGCCCCTGCAGGGCTGTATCCTCCAGAATGGCACTCTTGACAGGCAGGATGAGTGTCCCGCACTCTTCGCTCTCGATGGCTGCCACCAGCCGGGTGACGTTGGACTCGGTGAGCGCCCGGTACCGCACGTCCAGCTCCCGGCCTTGCTGCCAGGCGTCCACTTGCTCGCGCAGCGGAGCCAACCGTTCGTGCCCGTTGGCCAGGAGCAGCACCCGCAGGCGCCGGTCGTCGTCGAGGAGCGACTCGGCCACCTCCAGGGCGCGCTCCGCCCGCGCCGATCCGTCGAACACGACGGTCACAGGGCTGGCCAGGCAGGCGCCACCGGGCAGCAGGAGCGCCATGCTGGGCGACCGGGCGACGATGGCCCGGGCGGTGGTCCCCAGGCGCCCCTTGCGCAGCAGCGACCAACCGGCCCGGCCCACCACGAGCAGGTCGGCGTCGGAGGCGGCCGTCACGACCTCCTGGGGCACCGAGCCCCGCGTGACCCGGAACGACCACTGCACCTCTGTTCGCCCCGTCCTGCTCTCAAAGATGCGGCGCACGCGCACGGTCTGCACGCGGATCTGGCGCTCCACTTCCGTCACGTCCAGGCGGCGGACGCCGGCCGAGAAGGTGCCCACCTCGCGGGCAAAGGGCAACTGGGCCAGGCGCAGGAGGTTGATGTCCTCCACGTAGAGGCCCAGCAGCTCGGCCTGAAAGCGGGTTGCCAGATCGACGGCGGCTTCCAGGGCGGCGATGCTGTGATGCGAGGCATCCACGGCCACCAGGATGCGCCGCACCAGGGAGACCGGTCTTTCAGTCACGTGCCTCCTCCTCTTTCTCCGCCTCCCCGAACCGCTTGCTGCGCTCGGCCATCTGCACCAGCCGTTTGGCCACCAGGTAGTTGATGCTGCCCGGGGGATAGTTGCCCTCCTCGTCCTTTTCACCGGCCGGCGCGCCGGTGAGGATCTCGATGCCCCGGTCGATGGTGTCCACCGCGTAGACGTGGAACTGTCCCTCGCGCACGGCATTGACCACGTCCTGCCGCAGCATGAGGTGCTGGACGTTGGACGTGGGGATGAGCACGCCCTGATCGCCCGTCAGCCCCTGGGCCTTGCAGACGTCGAAAAAGCCCTCGATCTTCTGGTTCACGCCGCCGATGGCCTGCACCTCGCCGTGTTGGTTCACCGAGCCCGTGACCGCCAGCGACTGCTTGATGGGCACCTCGGAGATGGCCGACAGGAGGGCATACAGCTCGGCCGACGAGGCGCTGTCGCCCTCGACGCCGGCGTACGACTGCTCGAAAACCAGGCTGGCCGACAGGGCCAGGGGTGTGTCGGTGGCGTAGCGCTCGCCCAGGAAGCCGGAAAGGATCAGCACCCCCTTGGAGTGGATCGGCCCCGACATCTCGACCTCGCGCTCGATGTTGATCAGGTTGCCCTTGCCCAGCCACACCCGGGCCGTGATGCGGCTCGGCTGGCCGAAGGCAAAGTTGCCCAATTGCAGCACCGACAGCCCGTTGACCTGCCCCACCTTTTTCTCGCGCGTATCGATGAGGAGGATGTTACGCTGGATCGACTCTTGCACGCGCTCTCTCATCCGGTCCGAGCGGTAGATGCGGGCCTCGATGGCGCGCTCCACGTCGTTGGCGGTGACCGCCTCGTGGCCGTTCTGGCTGGCCCAGTAGTTCGACTCTCGGAGCAGGTCGGCGATGTCGCGCATCTGGACCGAGAGCTTGTCCGAGTCGCCCAACATGCGCGCGCTCTGCTCGAGCACGCGGGCCACCCCCGAACGGGCAAAGGGTTTCAGGTTCTCGCGCCGCACGATGGAGGCAATCATGCGGGCGTACAGCTCCTGGTTTTCCTGGTTGCGATCCATCTGCGATGCAAAGTCGGCCGACACCTTGAACAACTCCGGAAAATCCGGGTCCATGTAGTAGAGCAGGTAGTAAAGCTCCGGATCGCCAAAGAGGGCCACCTTGACGTCGAGGGGGATGGGCTCCGGCTCCAGGGAGGTGGTGGTGATGAGGCTCAGCATCTGGCCGACCGATTCAATGCGGACCTCGCGAGACTGGATGGCCCGCTTCAGGCCCTCCCAGGCGTAGGGCTGGACCAGCACCTTGCGCGCGTCCAGGACCAGGTAGCCGCCGTTCGCCTTGTGCATGGCCCCCGGCTTGATGAGGTTAAAATCGGTCACCAGCGCTCCGAGCTGCGCCTGGTGCTCCACCCGGCCGATGAGGTTCTGATAGGTCGGGTTGTCCTCGTGGATGACGGGCGCCCCCGTCGCCTGGCTGTTGTCGACGACGACGTTGGCGCGGTACCGGCGCATCAGGACCGATTCGGTCCCGGTTTGCTGCGCCGCGGCCAGGCCCCGCAGCATGGGCGGCAAGTTGGCCGCCGCTTCTTCTTCGCCGCCCAACACGCTGCGGGCATGTTGGACGACGTCCTTCTGCACGGCGTCCAGATGCTGCACGATCTTTTCGTTGTCCCGGTACTTTTGCCGGAGGTCGTCGATGAGCCCCCCGACGGCAAACTGGGCAATCTCGCGGTTTAGCTCCTTGAGCCGTTCCTGGATGCCGCGCTGCCAGCCTGGAACCTGTCGCACGATCTTTTGCAGCTCCTCTTGCAGCTCCTCGACCTCGGCTTCCATCCGCTTGCGCTCTTCCTCGGAAAGGTTCTGGATCTCCTCGGGCGCCATGACCTCGCCCTCGCGCATGGGCGCAAAGGCCAGGCCGGCGGGCGTGCGCAGCAGGGCGATGCCCCGCTGCTGGGCTCGTTCCTGGAGCTGCTCGAAGGATTGCGATTGGCGCTCCTGGAACTCGGAGGCGATGGTCTGCTTGCGGGCCTGATATTCCTCGCTCTCGAAGGCAGCGGAAAGGGCCGTCTCGAGCTCTTCAATGAGGGTTTCCATGTCCTGCCGAAAGACCGTTGCCCGGCCGGCAGGCAGGCTGATGGCGCGCGGCCTGTGGGGCTCGTCAAAGTTGTTGACGTAAACCCAGTCGGGAGGCACGGAAGCATCCTCGGCGCGCTGCTGGAAGTAGTGGGTGACCACCTCGCGCTTGCCGGTGCCCGCCGGCCCCAGGGCAAAGATGTTATAGCCCCTGGCGGCAATGCCCACACCGAATTGCATGGCGTCCACGGCCCGTGGCTGGCCCAGGACAGTGTCCAGGTCCTCCAGGTCGGACGTCGTCTCGAAGGAGAGGTTCTCGAAGGTCGTCTCCTGGTACAGCTCTTCCGCCGTCAGTTCTCTCGTTTCCGTCATTTGTTCGTGTCCTCCTTGTGCGCTATCAGGCCAGCTCGAGGCATTCTTTCGATTCTGCCGCCTGGAGGCTATCGGGCCTGTCGCCCGTAACAATCTCGACCACTCTTTCGCCCGGCAGCTCTTCGACTTCCAGCAGGGCTTCGACGATGGTGTCCAGTTTGCCGCGGTTTCGTTGCAGGATGTCGGTGGCGCGGGCGTAGGCCTCGTTCAGGATTATCTGCACTTCCTGGTCTACGATGCGCGCCGTGCTCTCACTGTGCTGCCGTCGCTGCGCAAAGTCCTGCCCCAGGAAGACCTCGTCGTTCTCGCTGCCCAGGGCCATGTGCTCCAGGCTGGCGCTCATTCCCCAATCGAGCACCATCTTTCGGGCCAGGCCTGTGGCCTGTTTCAGGTCGTTTTCGGCGCCGCTGGTGGACGTGTTGTACGCCAACTGCTCCGCGGCGCGGCCGCCCATCATCACCGCGATCCGGTCGAGCATGTACTCGCGGGGGTAGATGTACTTGTCGCGCTCGGGCAACTGCTGCGTGACGCCCATGGCCCGGCCCCGGGGGACGATGCTCACCTTGTGGATGGGATCGGCGTTGGGCACCACGGCGGCCACCAGGGCGTGGCCCGCCTCGTGATAGGCCAGCATCTCCAGCTCCTCGTTCGTCAGGCACAGGTTCTCCCGCTCCAGGCCCATGATAATCTTGTCCCGGGCATCCTCGATATCCTCGAACTCGATCTGATCCTTTCCCCGGCGCGCCGCCAGCAAAGCACCCTCGTTGAGCAGGTTCTCCAGGTCGGCGCCGCTGAATCCCGGCGTTGCCCGCGCCAACCTCTCCAGGTCGACTCCATCGGGCTTCTCCTCCGAGGCCTGGGCCAGGGGCTTGTTGCGGCTGTGAATCCGCAGGATCTCGAGGCGATCCATCAGGGTCGGCAGATCGGCCGTGATGCGGCGATCGAACCGCCCCGGCCGCAGCAGCGCCGAGTCGAGGATGTCGGGCCGGTTGGTGGCGGCCATGACGATGACCTCCTCGTTGGCCTTGAAGCCGTCCATCTCGGACAGGAGCTGGTTCAGGGTCTGTTCTCGCTCGTCGTGGCCGCCGCCCAGGCCGGCGCCCCGCTTCCGCCCGATGGAATCCAGCTCGTCGATAAAGATGATGCTCGGCGAGGCCTTTTTTGCCTCCTGGAAGAGGTCACGGACGCGCGAAGCGCCGACCCCCACCAGCATCTCCATGAAATTCGAGCCCGTGATGCTGAAAAACGGCACGTCGGCTTCGCCGGCAACCGCCCGGGCCAGCAGGGTCTTGCCCGTGCCCGGCGGCCCCACCAGGAGCACGCCCTTGGGCACCTTTCCGCCCAGGCGCTGAAAGTACTCGGGCTCCTTCAAGAAGCGGACAATCTCCTCCAGCTCTGCCTTGGCGCCCCGCAAGCCGGCCACGTCCTTGAAGGTCGTCCGCTGCTTGCTGCGCTCGTACAACTGGGCTCCGCTCCTGCGCATGTTCATGATGTTGGAGATGCCCCCTCCGCCCCCTCCCCGCATCTGTCTGAAGAAATAGAGGCCCACGCCGATGAGGAGCAGGAAGGGCAAAAAATTCAGGGCGATCAACCACCATGAGCCACTACTCTCCGGCCTCGTTTCGAGCGCCACGCCCTGTTCCTGCAATAGCGACAGGAGCTGCTCGTCGCCGAAGGAGGGCAAATAGGTCGTGAACTCCGTGTACTCTACCTCCGCGCCGGCCTCGTTTTCTATGGTTGCCGGCTCCCTGAGGGTGCCCTGGATCTGATCGCCGCTAACCAGGACGTTGCTGACATTTCCCGCTTCGAGCTGTGCCCGGAAGGTGCTATACTCCACCATCGGACCCTGTTGCCCGCCTGGCCCCAGGGCGCCCCACAGCCAGAAGGCAATCATCGGCAGGACCAGGAGCCAAAGCAGCCCCCAACGGCCGCAGCCTGCCTGGCCGGGCTGGAAAGGGGAGCGCTGGCTCAAGTTTTCCCTATCCTGATCTGGCCTATCCTGATCTGGATTGCGTTTCAAGATGACCCTCCTTGGGCGTGGATTTGCTCACGTTCTGGACCGGTGCTTGTTGCCACTAGTCCGCTTCTCGGTCTCGAGCGCAGTCGATGCACAGGCGCGTCTGGGGCAGGGCCTCCAGGCGCTCGATGTCGATGGGGCGGCCGCACGATTCGCAGATGCCGTACGTCCCCGCCTCCAGGCGTTCCAGGGCGTCTTCCAGCTCTTCGGCGCGCTGTTGCAGCTGTTCCTCTCGCGCCGGGCTAAGCTCCCAGGGCACGATGACCGGTTCGTCGGTGCCCGAGAGAAAGTCTCCGGTGTCGCGCGAATTGCCCTCCAGGTCGTCCAACTGCTGGCGGGTGGTGTCCAGCGCCGCACGCAGGCGCTCCCGGATGAGCGTCTCCCGGGACTGCTGCGCCTCGTTCCCTGTTTCTTCTGTCATGGTGTCCCCTATTCCGGCTCTTCCCAGTACTTGCGGCGGCCATAGTAATCGTACAGCCGCTCCTCGTAGTCGCGGTTTACGGGCGCGCCCGGATCAAACGCGGGGCTGTTGCGGATGCTCTCGCGCTTGAGGTCGATGTACACCATGCGCTCCAGCCAGTCGACCTGCTGCACCCAGCTCGGGACCAGGAGCACCTTCTTGCCGGGCAGCCAGTTCCCCGTGTCCACCACCAGGTAGCGAACCACCCACGATTCGTCTTCGACGATAAAGTCCTCCACGTGGCCGATGTCTCCGTCTGTGGCCAAGATGTGGTAGCCGGTCACTTCGCGAACACTGTGCAGGTTTGGATCGCCCTGGACCTCATCCTCATCCTCATCCTCGTCCACGTCCGGGACAATGCTCTGGGCCGCCACGGCGGCGCTCGTACCCGTGAAGGGGAACGGCGACTGCCAGTAGGGCACCCAGTGATAATGCCTGTGCAGCTCGGCCTCCATCTGCCTGGACACCGGCATGTCGCGCTCGATGGGGGGACTCGCCTCCACCTGTTCCATGGTCAGGCCCACGTCAAAGGTCTCGCTCTCCGCATCGGCCCAGCCGAGGACCAGGGCTGATAAGAGCACCTGCCGTTCGGTGAGCCAACCTCCGGTATCGGCCACGAGGTAGCGCACGAACCAGGCAACGGCGTCGAACAAAAAATCGTCCACCTTGCCAATTTCGCCGTCGTTGGCCCGCAACTCGTAGCCGAGCATGGTCTTCAAGCTTCTCAGCATATTCTATCCTTCCTATCTCAAGGGTAGTGGCACCGGCCTCGACGCCGATCGTGAACCAGTGCGGTTGGCGCCAACCAACCAGCGTCTCGCTTTGCCCCCCCTGGCCCCGGCGCCTGCGACTCACCCTCCGGGCCCTTCCCTGCCGGCTAGCGGCCAAAGAGGATCCAGATCAGCCGCACGATGGGCCGGCTCAGCAGGGCATAAGACGATCGTGGCCACCAGGGCCGTGCTGCTCACCCGCCGTTCTCGATCTGATCCAGGGCCTCGCGCAGAACCGCGGCCGAGCGACGAAGGGCAGCGACCTCGGTGTTGTCCAGGGGCAGGTTGAGGGTCCTCTCCACCCCCGCCCGGCCGACGACCGCGGGCAGGCTCAGGTACACCTCCTCGACCTCGTAGTAATCGGGCACCAGGTTCGAAATAGAGAGAACGGTGTGTTGATTGCGCAGAATGCTCTCCACAATGCGGAGCAAGCCCATGGCCACGGCATAATAGGTGGCGCCCTTGCGCTCGATAATCTCGTATGCCGCATCCCGCGTCCGGGCAAAGATGTCTTCGCGGGCCTCGGGGCCCAGATCGCAGCCGTGGTTCCGGCAGTAGCTCTCTAGCCCAATCCCCGTGATGTTGGCCATGCTCCACACCGGCACTTCGCTGTCGCCGTGCTCGCCGATGATGTGGGCGTGCACGTTGCGGGAGTCGACCCCCAGGTGCTGGCCCAACAGGNNTAGCGGAAGCGGGCCGTGTCCAACACCGTGCCCGAGCCGATGACGCGCGCGGCGGGCAGGCCCGATTCCTTCCACGCGACATAACTCAGGATGTCCACGGGGTTGGTAGCGATGAGCAAGATGCCCGTGCGGTTGTGCTCGACGATGTGCGGGACAATGTCCCGAAAGATCTTGGCGTTCCGTTTCAACAGCTCCAGCCGCGCCTCCCCGGGCCGCTGGGCCGTTCCGGCCGAGATCACTGTCACGTCGGCCCCGGCGCAATCGGCATAGTCGCCGGCCCAGATGCGCATCGGGTTCGACAGGGGCACGGCGTGGCTGAGATCCATGGCCTCGCCCTCGGCCCGGCTGCGGTTCACGTCGATCAGGACCAGCTCGCCGACGAGCCCGCTGGTGAGGAGCGCGTAGGCAAAGGTAGAGCCCACCTGGCCCGCGCCCACCACGGCTATCCTGTGGGCGCGGGGCAGCTCTTGCTGTCGCTGGTCATTTGCTGGCTCTGTGGCCTTGTAGTCCATGCTGGCCTCCGTCACAGTACGAGAATTGGCCTGTGCGCCTCTTGCTTCCAAACGTCGTTCCCGCCTCCTCCTTGAGCCGGGTCACGGTCCCCTGGGTGCAGTCCGGATGTCAGCGCAAGAGCTGGAGCTGGGAAAGAGGGTACTCTACTCCATGGGTTGTCGTAAAGCCAGATACGCCGCTGCATCTTCTCGGCTGTTCACCTCAAGTTTTTGCAGGATATTGTGAACGTGGTTCTTGACCGTGCCGACTTCGATGACCAACTCCTCCGCAATCTGGCGATTGCTCATTCCTTCGGCGATGAGATGCAAAATCTCCAGCTCTCGTGGGGTCAATTCCTGGCCCCCATCGCCGTTGGTTCCTGCGGCTGCCATCGGTTGTGTGGCTTGCCGGGCCAGCTCGTTGAGGCGGCGCATCAGGGCGCCTGCGATCTTGGGTGACACGAGGGCGTGGCCCTCGCAGGCCGAACGGATGCGCAGGATCATATCGTCCACGGAATCGTCGGCCAGGACGTAGCCCGTCACGCCCGCCTGTACAAACTGGAGCACCTGCTCCCTTGATTCGGTGAGGCCCAATACCAGCACCTGGGCTTTCGGGGCCGCCTCCTTTAACGTGTAAACCAGCTCGAGTGCGCGTGCGCGGCCGAGATCGGTGTTTACCAGCGCGACGTCGCACCCGGCACCCAGGACCAGCGCCTCCTCTGGCGTATGAGCACAACCGACGACGGTCATGTCAGCCTCTTCTTCCAACACGGAGGCAATGGCGTTGCACGTCAACGGGATCTCGTTTACCAGGAGTACGCGGATCATATCTTTTACCTCTCTTTTGCAGTTGTGGCGCATTGCCTACGGAACAGAACAGAATTCTCTGGTGCCACCGCGACGTTACCCTGCTGTTCCATGCGTCACCACTCCGAGGTTGCCAAATCGATGGGCGCCTTCACGCCGCCTACACCAGGGCGGCAATGATGGCACGGCAAAAAGCGGGCAGGTCGTCCGGGTAGCGCGAGCTGATGAGGTTCTCGTCCACCACCACCTCCTGGTCCACCCAGTTCGCCCCCGCGTTCTGTAGATCGTCGCGAATGGCGGACACCGAGGTGACCTGCCTGCCCCTGACGATGCCAGCCGAGATGGGAACCCAGCCGGCGTGGCAAATCATGGCGACCACGCCGCCGCGCTGATCGACCCTGCGCACCAGGTCCAGCATCGCCTTGTGGCGTCGCATGCGGTCGGGGGCATAGCCGCCCGGGATGATGACGGCGTCGAACTCGTCGCCGGACACGTCCTGGGCAGCCACGTCGACCTCCACGGGGAGCCCGTGTTTGCCGTGATACGTCTCCACGCCCCTCATACCTACCACCGACACGTCGGCACCCTCTTCCCGCATACGGATGAGTGGGTACCACAACTCCAGATCTTCGAAATTGTCCTCTGCGAGAACCGCGATTCTCTTCCCTTCCAAGCGCACTCTTGCCCTCCTACTCCCCGTAAATTCTCTCGGCGTTCAGCGCTTCTTGCGCTACCTGGCGGATCTGTTTGATCTCCAGGGGCTTGTCCAGGCAGCGAAAGACCCCAAGCCTGGCCGACTCCTCAGACGCTTTGTGGCAGCCATAGGCGGTGATCCAGACAACGTTCACGTCCGGGTGCATGGCCTTTAGCGCTCGCGTGAGCTCGACGCCATCCATGCCGGGCATGCGCAGGTCGGTTATCACCAGGTCAAAGGCTGCTTTCCTGGCTTCCTTCAAGGCTTCGGAGCCGCTCTGCGCGGTCACCACTTCAAAGCTGCTACCCAGCCTCTGCAGGGTATCGTGCAGTATGAGGAGGACCCGCGCCTCGTCGTCTACAATCAAGATACGTTGTCTCATGGCGCCTGTCCTTCCTCCTGCAGCAAGGCGCAGCGAACCGCCGCGGTCAGAATCAACTCCGCTCTCCACATCTTAACAGAAATGCCGTGGCAGAGCGGATGGAGCGGGTTAGCCCAGGGGATGGGTTTGGTTGACAGAGTTGGCATTTCGTTGGAGGTGGAGCCAGGCAGCCGAGGTTCGCCTCCTGGTTGTGGGGCGACCGAACCACCGGCGGGGGAGGAGAATGAGCCGGTCGGGAGCGTCCCGACGCGGGGCGGTGGCACGCGTCGCCCGCTATGCGCGCTGCCTCGCTCTCGGTTGGCGGCTCTACCAATGCCGCTGCTCCGGGGCAGCGGTTTCTCAATCATGTCCTCTCCTTTCAAACGGCCGTTTTTGTTCCATGTACCCCGGAGGACAATCATTGCCTCTTTGCTGGGGCTCGCTGCGCCTATTGTATCGCAAAAAGTCGCACGTAACAGACGAGTCCGGTTAGAACTGCTTTTGGCCTTGGTTGAGCAAGGTTTGTATTACGTTGGAGTGCCAGAAACGGCCGCCGGCGGGCCCGCAGGTCTTTCCTACTGCCCCATACAGCGGGGCGGGCAGCTTTGCGAGAGCCAGGCCCATCGCAGGCTAACCCCGAGGATCGCAATCGCCCCCAGGCTCACCAGCAGCCAGCCCAGGGTCTCTCGCAGATCTCCCTGCAACGCCGCCTGCGGGCCGGCCCGTTCCGCCTGCTGCGCGGGCACGGGGGCCAGGGCGCTTTCCGCCGGCCTCCCGGCGCTCAGGCTCCGCCCGGGGAGGGCAGCTTCCTCCATGGTCAGCCATTGAGAGCCCTCCTGCCCCGTCGTGACGAGGACCCGCAGGGGCTCCTCCGCATCCGGTTCCAGGCCGGTGACGCGCGCCTCGCCCAGGCCGGCCCGGTGGAACGCCTCCCAGCTCTGCCCGGCGTCCATGCTCATGGCGATGCCGGCCGGGGTGAACCGCTGATCCGTACTCCCCAGCCAATGGCCGGCGGCGGCGTAGACGATGTCGTCGTCCTGGGGATGGACGGCCAGGGCCGTGACCTCCACAAAGGTGCCGGCCATCATGTCCAGGTCCCAGGGCAGCGGCTGCCAGGTCGCGCCGGCGTCGAGGCTGCGATACACGCCGCCGGTCAGCGTGCCCAGGTAGATGAGGCCCGCCCGTTCCCGGCCCAGGGCCACGGCCGTAGGCCAGTCGGGCAGCCCCGCCATCTGCTGCCACTGCCGGCCGGCGCTCCCCGTGTAAAAGAGGGCCTGGGGGGTGCGGGCAATTGCCACGCCAGGCTCGAGGTCACTGCCGGTGACCTCCACGATTTCCTGGGGCACGGTTCCGGCCGCCATCCAGCCCCCGTCCGCGTCGCCCGCCGGGCGTCGCCACACCTGGCTCGTGCCATCGTCGCGCACCTCCCAGCGATACTCCCACTCCTGTGCGGCCTGGGCCCTGGTTTCAAGGCCCGCCATCGCCACTGCCAGGCCCGACAAGAGTAAGGCAGCCGCGGCGACGAGCGTGATTCGTTTCTTCATTCCCATCTCCTTCAGTGTAGACCATCGGTATACGCGAATTTATAACAATTATATCACAGAAAGGCAGCCGTGGCCGGCGAGAGCCGGTTGGGCTGCCTTTGGGTTCGGTTTGGCGTCGTTGGGATTGCGTTGGTCGCCGTTTGGGCGAAAGGGTGCTAGGCCTCCAGCCGATAGCCCACGCCGCGGATGTTGACGATGTAGCGCGGGCTGGATGGCTCGGGCTCCACCTTTTGCCGCAAGCGGTGGATGTACCACTTGATGATCTCGCGGGCTTCGTACACGTGTTCCGGCTCGTATTGCCGCACAACCTGGACCAGTTCCTCGGGCGTCAGCACCTGTGGCGCGTTCTGGATCATGTGGGCCAGGAGGGTAAACTCCCGGGGCGTCAGGTCCAGGGGCGCGTTTTCGAGCAGGGCCACGTGCTTTTCCAGGTCGAGGGTGAAGGGGCCCAACTGCAGCCGGCGGTCCTCGTGTGCTTGTTGCCTTCCTTCGGCCAGGAGCCTGCGCCGCTCGACGGCATCCTGCACTGCCTGGCGGACGTCTTCGGGCTCCACGGGCTTGATCAGATACCCGTCGACGCCTTCGCGGATGGCGTTCAGGGCCGAATTGAGGCTGGCATGCCCGGTGAGGATGATAACGATGGTCATCGGCCAGCGCCAACGGATCGACTCGAGGACGCGAAGCCCGTCGACTCGGCCACCGAGCTGCAGGTCGAGAAGGACCAGGTCAAAGCGGTCGTCGCGAAGGCGGTCCAGGGCGTCCTCTCCCCTGGGCACGCTGACCACGAGATGCCCCGCTCGCTGCAACGTCTCGGTCAAAAAGAAGCGAACGCCATCTTCGTCGTCAACAACGAGTGTGCGCATAGGCTCTACCATCGCTACACCTCCTCCTCTTGGGCCAAAGGGCCCTCGCCTGGTTGGGGTCTCTGGATCGCGTTTCCTTGCTGCAGGGGCAGCCAGACGGTGACCGTCGTGCCCTTGCCCACCTCACTTTCGATCTGGATGTCCCCCTTGTGCTCCGTGACGATGCGACGCACAATAAACATACCCAGTCCCAGCCCTTCTGGCTTGGTGCTGTGGAACGGCTCCCAGATCTCTTTTATCTCCTGGGGTCCAATGCCGATGCCGGTGTCGGCAAAGGACGCCCGCACGCCGCCAGGCTCGGACACCCGCTCCATCTGGATTTCCAGGCGCCCGCCCTCGGGCATGGCGTCGGCCGCGTTCAACACGACGTTCAAGAACACCTGCCTGATCCGGTCGGGCACTGCCATCACGCGGGGCAGCTCATCCGCTCTCTCCCACGTGACTTCCACCCCCCGGGTCTCCATCTGCTTGCGGACCAGGACAAGCACCTGCTCCAGGACCTCGTTCAGATCGACGGGCATTTGCTCCTCGGGGCTGGAGCGGCGGTGCAGGTCCCGGAGCTGGGCGACGATGCGCGCTGCGCGGCGCAGCTCCTCGCGGGCGATGCGCAGGTACAGGCCCGCGTCGCCTCCTTCGCTCAGGCTCTCTTCGGCCAGGCCCAGGCAGCCGATGACGGCCTGCAAGGGGTTGTTGATCTCGTGGGCCATGGATGCGCCCAACTGGCCCGCGATGGTCAGCTTCTCGGCCTGTATCAATGCCTCTTGCGTCTTTTTCTGTTCCGTGATGTCTTCGACGGTCTTGATGGCGTACTGTGGCCCGCCACGAGTGCGGCGCACGAGCGACACGTTGGGCCGCACCCAGACGATACTCCCATCGCGGCGGATGTAGCGCTTCTCGATATGATAGTGGGCTCGCTTGCCGGCCATCAGCTCCTCGTAGAGGGCATGGCCCGGCGCAACGTCCTCAGGATGGGTCAGCTCGTCGAACGTCCTGGCCAGCAGCTCTCGCGCCGAATAGTCGAGCATCCGCTGGAGAGCGGGGTTGGTGGCGATGATCCGCCCCTCAAAATCGAGGAGCGCGATACCCGTGGCCGAGTCCTCAAAGACTGTTCGGAACCGCGCCTCGCTGGCCTGGAGGGCGGCCGTGCGCCTGGCCACGCTGATCTCCAGGTCCTGGGCCCGGCGCTTGACCTCCTCGTGCAGGCGCGCCTGCTGAATGCCGATGGCCAGGGCATCGGCCAACTGCCCGGCGACCTCCAGTTGGTCGGGGGTCAGGGGCGTCCTGCTCTCCAGGCCCAGGTTCAGCGTGCCAAGCAACCTGCCCTCCGCCAGGAGCGGCACGCAAGCAAAGGCGTGGATCCCTTCTTCGCAGAGCTTCCGGGCGAGGAGAGACTCGTTTGCCACGGCGCAGGCATCGCTGCCCGCGTACAACTCTCCCCTGGCCAACTGCCTTATGGGCCAGCTTTCCTCCAGCGAAAGCTCCTGGCCCTGGCCCATGGCCGTTTCAGTCGCGCTGTCTACGCCCAGCAGCCTGGCCTTGCCGGTCTCAAAATCAAAGATGGCGACGCTGGCCCGGCGGCAAGGGAGCACTTGCCGGGCTCGCGGCAATGCCTTTTCGGCAATCTCTTCCGCCGAGCGGGCGGCCAGGATGCCCTGGTCTACTTCGCGCAGCAACTGGAGCCGTTGTGTATAGCGCTGCAGGATCTCGTGGGTTTGTTCGCGCTCGGTGATGTCCTGGAAGATGGCAATGGCTCCCGTGATCTTTATCTCGTCGGCGATGGGGGCTGAATTGGCCAGGATGCTGCGGCGCTGTCCATCGGGTAGGACCAGGATCATCTCCAGGTCGCGCAGGATCTGGCCTTCGAACACTGTCCGGACGAGGGGCAACTCGTGAGCCTCGTAGGGAGTCCCGTCGGGGTGTCGCAGGCCGAGGTCGGTGCGCCTGGCAAAGGGCTCGCCATAGGGGGGCGGCTGGCCAAAGACGCTGGTCACGGCCGGGTTGGCCAGGACGATGCGCGCTTGCTCGTCGGCGACCATGATGGCCACCGGTGCATTCTCGATGACTGCCCGGAGCCGAGCCCGCTGCAGCTCCAGCTCGTGCATGCCTCGCACCCGATCGGTCACGTTGCGGCCCACCGCCAGCAGCGACTGCACCGTGCCGTCAGGGGCAAACTCGGGAGCCAGGCGGGTCTCGTAGTGATACTCGTTCCCTTTGGCCTGGAACGTGAGCTGAACCGTTCTCTGCTCCCCGCTCTCAAAGACGGCCCGCATCTCTTTTTCCAGGGCGGCGCCGACTTCCTCGGGCATCCCCAGCTCGTGAATCGTCTTGTCGAGCAACTGCTCCCGCGGCACGTGGTAGACCTCTTCGCCCGCGGGATTCACGTAACGATAGCGCAACTCCCGATCGAAGCGGGCGATGATGTCGGGCGCGTGTTCCACCAGGGCGCGGAACTCTTGCTGGCTGCGATACAGCTCCGCCTCTACCCTTTTTCGGTCGGTGATGTCGCGGATGAGCCAGCGCAGCCCGGCCTCTCCCGGCTGGCCGTCGGACCCCTGGACAGTGGCCACGGTGACCGACGCGTCGAACGGTTTGCCGCTGTGTGGTCGCAGGCACAGCTCGGCCCGCTGCGGAACGTCTTGTTCTCCTTCGCGCAACCGCTGCAAAAGTCTATGCAGCTCGTCGCGGTACTCGTGTTCCACATAGTTCGCCAGGGGCTTGCCCGAGAGGGACTGCTGCGGCGCAGCCAGCAGCGTGGCCGCCTGGCGGTTTGCCGCCTGGACCACCCCACGACCGTCGGTCACAAGGTAGCCATCCGGCGCCGAGTCGAACAGCTCCATGTAGCGCTGCCGTTCGGCTTCCAGTTCCAGGCGAGCCGACTGCAGCTCCTCGTTCTGTTTGCAGAGCTCGTCCTGCGCGGCCTGCAGCTCTTCGTAGGCCACCAGTAGCTCGTCGTTCCACTCTTCCGGGGTTCTGCCCTCTATGGCAGAAGACAGGGCAGGATCGCCGGATTCCGGGCGTTGGGCGGACAAGGTGCTGAAACGTTGCCGCGCCTCCGAACTGTCTTGAGAACAGGCTGTATCGCCGGCCGCTGCGCCCTCGAGCCGGGGCGCCTGGGCAGCGCGCATTGTGGCAGTGTGGCGGGTCAAGTCGTCCAATGCCTCCTCCAGGCTGCGTGGGGACCGGGGAGGCATATTGGCAGCGCTGCGCCGGCGCAGTCCTGCTGTTGCCCGGCCCAGACGGGCGGGCACGAGGACACCCATGGCATCCTATACCTCCCGGACAAGGCAGCAGCGCTCTGTCACAACCAGGGGAATGTTCTGGTCCCCCGCTCAGTTATCGTTCCACGTCATTGTAGCACATGTTGTCACATTTTGCAATGGCCCGGTAGCATCCCGCGGGAATGAGGCATGCCAAAACGACGGGCACAGATCCCGTCGGTTACGAGCCCCAGGTGGCCCAGGGGCTCGGATTTACTTGTCGTGGCGCCGCGTTGAGGAGCGGCCCTACTCTTCTACGCCCCCCTCTTCTTCCTCGACCACCAGGCGGTTCACCACGCGCTCGACCCCTTCCATGTCTTCGACGAGGTCCACGAGCCGCTCCATGTCCTGGTCGTCGGGCACGGTGCCAAAGAGGGCCACGACGCCGTTCCCCGCCCGCACTCGCACATCCGTCAGATTCTGCGTCTCGCTGTTAAAGCGGATCGCCTCGTAGACGTCCTCTTCCAGGTCGAGATCGTTGTCGTCGATCCTTTCCGGCAGGATCTCCACGTCGGGGTCCGAGTCTTCCATGCTCAAACCAAAGCCGGCGGCGATGTCGATACCCTCCCGGTCATCCATGCTTGGCATCACGGGCGGGTCGGTGGGCGGGGTATAGGTCAGCCCCTGATCGTTGGCAACGGATACGTCGTAGGTGTGGCCGTCGGTGTGCTGGGTATCGTAGTGATCCAGCTCGGCCAGATCCTCTTCCGCTTCGTCCTCCTGCGCGTCGAGGCTCACCAGGAGCTCCTGGGGGATCTCGTCGGGAAGCGACTCGTCTTCAAAGACCGGGCTCTCCCACCGGGCGTCGTCGCTCTGTTCTTCCTCGTTGTCCGGGATTGGCGCTTCCCAGAGCTCATTGTCTGACATCACCACCTCCGTAGATAAGTCGCTACCAGCCTATCCCAGATCCCGTTCGTAGTACGCGCTTCAGCGCGGCTCTTGGGCGATGAATCGCCCCCTACGAACCTGAAGATCCCGTTCGTAGTACGCGCTTCAGCGCGACACCTGGGCGATGAATCGCCCCCTACGAACCTGAAGATCCCGTTCGTAGTACGCGCTTCAGCGCGACTCCTGGGCGATGAATCGCCCCCTACAAACCTGAAGAGCCCGTTCGTAGTACGCGCTTCAGCGCGGCTCTTGGGCGATGAATCGCCCACTACAAACCTGAAGAGCCCGTTCGTAGTACGCGCTTCAGCGCGACTCCTGGGCGATGAATCGCCCACTACAAACCTGAAGATCCCGTTCGTAGTACGCGCTTCAGCGCGGCTCTTGGGCGATGAATCGCCCACTACGAACCTGAAGAGCCCGTTCGTAGTACGGGCTTCAGCGCGACACCTGGGCGATGAATCGCCCCCTACAAACCTAAAGATCCCGTTCGTAGTACGCGCTTCAGCGCGACACCTGGGCGATGAATCGCCCCCTACAAACCTAAAGAGCCCGTTCGTAGTACGCGCTTCAGCGCGGCTCTTGGGCGATGAATCGCCCACTACAAACCTAAAGATCCCGTTCGTAGTACGCGCTTCAGCGCGACACCTGGGCGATGAATCGCCCACTACAAACCTGAAGAGCCCGTTCGTAGTACGCGCTTCAGCGCGGCTCTTGGGCGATAAATCGCCCACTACGAACCTGCCCTGCTACGGGCTCCTCAGACGGCCGGCAACGGGACCGGCGTCGGGCGTGTTATCCAGCTCCTCGAGATTCAGCGCTTCGCGCAGCCGCCGGACGATGGTCGCCGCGCCGGCATCGGGCGTCCCTCCGATAGGATCGGGCGCTCCCCCGATGGTCTCCTCGAAAAAGTCGCCTTCCATGATCGTATCGACGTCCGGCATGTCGATGTCGTGTTTCTTGCGCACGTGATCGACCACCTGCTCGACGACGTCGCCCGGCGTCTCGCCTCTGGCCACCCAGTCGCAGTCGTGAATTCCCAGGTCATGGCAGTCAAGTTCTATCGCCATTTGTTTCCTCCTCTCGGTCTAAATCTCCGCTCACATCTTTTGCTTGGGGCACGCCCGATGGGCTGAGCTGCAAAGCGTTGATGGCCGAAGCAACCCCTGGATGGCTGCTCGCGATCTCGCCCGCCATGCGGCGAACCTCTGCATTGCCCACCTCGCCGGTCAGGGTGACGATCCCCTCGTCGTTGTCCACGCTGATGACGGTCAATTGCGTGGGTGGATCGGCCAGAAGTGCCACGGTCAGCTCCAGGACGATGGCCGTCTCCACCTTTGCCGGCCCGTGTTCCGGGGCCTGCAACATTTCTCTGCTCACCGGGATGTCATCCCAGAGGGGCGACAATGGCTCCGCAAGGGCCACGGTTGCCTGTCCCGTGGGGGCGCCGGCTTCTGTCATCTCTCCAGGGTCACCCTTTCCATCCATTCTCGCCCTCCGGGCTCCCAGGCCTCCATTCTCCATGAGGGCAGCATATCACAGCGCTTTGCCGGTGTCCATGTATCCTGGCACATCCTTCGGGTATATATTGGGATATATCTTGGCTCTAGCCGTTCCAGCCACCCTTGCCCACCAGGGGGACGAACCGGACGCTGCCCAGGTTCTCGCGCCGCGTCTCGGTTTCGCTGATCCGGTGCAGGCGCACCAGCTCCTGCGAGCTGGCCGTCTGGCCCACCGGAATGACCAGCCGCCCGCCGACCGACAACTGCTCGCGCAGCGGTCGCGGGATCTGCGGGCCACTGGCGGTGACGACAATGCCGTCAAATGGTGCCTCTTCAGGCCAGCCCAGGGTTCCGTCCCCGTGGCGGACGTGGACGTTGGCATAGCCGAGCTCGGCCAGGCGCCTTTCGGCTGCTGCGGCCAGTTCCTTGTGCCGCTCGATGGTGTACACGGTCCGTACAATGCGGCTCAACACCGCGGCCCCGTAGGCCGAACCTGTGCCCACCTCCAGCACGCGATCTTCCGGCGTGGGCTCCAGGGCTTCGATCATCCAGGCCACGACGTAGGGCTGGGAGATGGTCTGATCCTGCCCGATGGGTAGGGGCGAATCGGCGTACGCGTATTGCTGCCATTCTTCAGGCACAAAGCGCTCGCGTGGCACTTTGACCATGGCTTGCAGCACCAACGGATCACGGATTCCCCGATCCAGGAGCTGCTCCCGCACCATCCTCTTGCGCAGTTCGCCCGCTCTGTCCATCCGTCTCCCACCACGTGCGACAGGGTTCCCGGCGCCTTGTCCTGCCCGGGCCACTAGCTTGCATATTCGGGCAGGTCCTCGATGGTCTCCGCATCCACGGCCAGGACGACGCTATCCTCCAGGACGGCGGTGATCCAGTGCGTGGGCACCAGCTTTTTTTCCTTCAGCAACAGCCCTTCAGAAATGACGAGGTGCGTGGCGCGATCGGCCATGGGCTCGGTCAGCACCTCTTCGACGTCGCCCACCTGCTCGTCGTCGCTGCTCAACACCTTGGCTCCTCTCTTGAGGGCGACCGTCCCCTCGGGGATGTTGCGGCTGGTCTCCAGGACGTATTCCGGCACGGGCTGGGTGATGGTCGTCGAGCCCGGCGCTCCCCACGCGCCATAACCGACGGGTGGATACCAGTACACCGAGCGGTCCACGGTCAGGTCTTCTGGCTGGTCCACCGTCCGGGGCGTGCGGTGCACGCCCGAGGGCACGTACTCGGTCTCGGTAAAGTTCGGAAGCTCTTCCAGGTCGGCGGCAGCAGGGCGCAGGTTGATGTCGCCCTCTTCGGTGACGGTGGATACGAGGCTCATGGGCACCACCTTGTCTTCGCCAAAGAGAATGCCCTTTCGGACGACGATCCCGGTCACCTCTTTGCTCCGCGGGTCGAGGACGAACCGATCTAGCGAGCCGACCCGCTTGCCTTCCGCGGTATAGATAGTTGCTCCTTCTTTCAGTTGCATCTTGACTCCTATTTGCATCTCGCGTGGTGCTGAGACCTTGATTCAACAGGACGCTCGGCGGGCCGGCCTCGAATAGCCTGGCTCGCCGAGCGTATCTGTGTTTGGGGGGCCCTGCGGCTGGTATCTTGGGCTCAGGGCGAGCATCAGTTTGAAAGGAGGACGGCAGAGCTGACCTCGGCCGTCCTCCTTCTCATGCTCGACGATACTCTGTTAGTCCTTGATGTCGATATCGGCCGGGCGGCGCAGCGCCACAAGCGACCCGACGACAAGGAGGACGAGTCCAAGACCGACCAGGACGATGGGCGTCCAGGGCGTCGAAGAGCCGCCGGTCTCGGGCAGTTGTCCGGGCTCGCCGGTGGCCGTGGCCTCGACGTCGGCGCCGGTCGTCGGCGTGACTTCAGTCGTGGCCGTCATCTCGGCGGTCGCTTCGGTGGTGGCAGTCGCTTCGGTCGTGGGGGTTGCCTCTTCCTGCTCCAGGCCGGTTACGGTGAATGCAGGGGCCAGCACCTGGCCGTCTACCTGCACGGGCTCGTCGGCGCCGGGGAACTCGTAGGTGCCTTCGGTGCCAAGGTCGGCGTGCAGCATGGCATACAAGGTCTCGGTGGCCGCCGCGGTGTCGATCTCGACGACCACGTCCGTGTTCTCGCCGTCCTGGACGGCCGAATGTCCAACGACCGCCCCTGGCGCGCCGTTGTTGTCAGCGTGGATGACGATCCAGCCCGGGCCGTCGCTGACGACCCGATCTACCGTCACGGTTCCATTCTCGACGGCCTGATCGCTGACTTCTACGGTGGGCGTGACGTCCTGGGCAAAGGCCGGAGCAGCCAGGAGCAGCAGTGCCGCGACCATCCAAACGAGTGTCTTGTGCGTTCTGAACATGGTTCTTCCTCCCTTATACTTGTCTAGAATTGATGGACACACATGCCTGATTGTAACACAGCCCGATACCCGGCAAACGATGGATCGAGTTGAAGTCCAGGTTGGGCTTGGTTTGCCAGGGTTTGAATTGTGTTGGACGTGAATTCCCTGGCGGCTCCCGCAAGCACGCGACGGGAGCCCCCCGCTACAGCGAAACTGGTCGCATGGACAGGCCTCACCCCCTCTCCCAAGCCGGCTTATCCTTGCATCTCGCCTTCACTGCCCGACTCAAAAAGCGCGGTATACTCTTCGGGGAGCTGTGACAGGATGTCCTGCATCTCCCCTTCGGTCACCGAGTCGCGCACGACCGAGATCACGGCCCGGGCGTGATGGATGGCATCGGGCAGCTCGACCTCTTCCCGCTGGCTAACGCGCCGGAAGAACTCTTGCAGGCCAAAGCTCTCGCTGCTGCCTTCAGCCGTCAGATAATGGGCAACTTCACGTGGTAGCTGGGCGGCCAGATCCTTGGCTTCGCCTCCGAACAGCCTCTGGCCCAGCACCTCCAGGGTCGCGCGTGTGGCGCGCACCGCCTCGCCGCTGGATGCCAGGCGGGCGCGGTTCTGCACGCGACCGATAAACTCGTCATACTGCATGGTTTGCCTCCGTCTCGATGACGCTATTTCTGCCACGGCTCGGCTACGGAGCTGCGGCCCAGCTCGAAGGCATGGCGCAGCGTGCCGGGCAGTTCCTCAACCTCTCCCCGGGCGTCGATGCTGCCGTGAAACAGTCGCGCCCAGAAGTCGGCCTCGTATAGCCTGAACATTGAACCGATGGTCTCGGCGGCACAGTCAAAGCTCTGCTCCGTCTGTCCTCCCACGCACAGAAACACTCCGCGCCGCCTCTTGTGGCCGGCCTCGGTGGGCGGGAGTTCTTGTTTCTTGATCACCTTCCTGACCCACTGGCACTGGCTGCGGTCGACGATGAGCTTGAGCTGGGCCGGCACGTTGGCAAAGTACAGCGGTGCCGCGACGACAATGACGTCGGCCGCGATCATCTTCTCGCACAGCTCCCGATAATCGTCCTCGGCCACGCAGCGGCCGTCCTCCCAACCGCTCCCCGGATCGACCGTGGCGTCCAGGTGCAGGTCGCAGATGGACAGCTTTTCGACGGCCGCCCCGCCGTCGGCCGCTCCCGACAAGAACGTGTCGAGGAGCGTCTCGGTGTTTCCTCCCCGCCGCGGGCTGCCGGCCAGTCCCAGTACCCTCGTCACCTGGTCTGCGCCTCCAGCTCGGATTCCAGTTGGAGCCACCGGACAAAGTCGCGCCGGCGCACCAGGCCCTGGAGCGTGCCGTTGGTGGTCACCGGCAGTTGGCGGACATCCTGTTGCTGCAGGCGGTGCAGCGCCTCGGCGGCGTCCTCATCCGGCTTGACGGTGATGAGGTTGCCCTCCGGGGTCATCACGTCGCGGACGAGCGTCGTGTCCCACTCGGTACGGGGCACGTCGCGCACGTCGTGCAGGCAGATCATGCCCAGCAGGTGGCCCCCCTCCACCACGGGAAAGCTGTGGTCGTCGGTACCCATGACGTATTCGTGGACCAGGCTATCGATGGTGATGTCGGGCGGCACCGTGGGCGGGTTGCTGCGCATGAGGCGCCGCACGGGCACGTCCTCCAGCATGTCCTGGACCACCACCTGCTGGTAGCTGCGGCTGGCGCTGCTGTTCAGAAACCAGCCGATAAACGCCAGCCACAGGCCGCTGATGGGGCCTGTGCCCAGGACGGGCAACTGCACGCCGAACACCATGGCGATGCCCGCCACGATCATGAGCCAGGCGATGCCCTGCCCGATCCACGAGGCCCAGCGCGTTGCCTTCCGCAGGTTGTTCGAGATCGCCCAGAAGATGGAGCGCAAGACGCGGCCGCCGTCCAGGGGAAAGGCGGGGATCATGTTAAAGATCCCGACCACGATGTTGACGGTGCCGAGCCACAGGAGCAGCGTGGTCAGCGGGCCGAGGCTGGCGAGAAACTGGTTGGGATCCGCGGCGGCATTGGGCAGGGGACCGGCGCTCGCCACGCCAATGACTAACAGGATCGCCCCCAGGACAACGCTGGTCAGGGGACCCACGATGGCCATGATGAACTCGGCGCCGGCCGAGGGCGGTTCCCTCTGGATGTTTGACACGCCGCCGAACAGAAAGAGGGTGATCCCCCGCACCGGTATGCCGCGCGCCCTGGCCACCAGCGAGTGGGCCAGCTCGTGGGCCAGTACCGAGCCGAAGAAGAGCAAGGCGGCCACCAGGGCCGTGCCCCACGACAGAGCCGGCCCCCAGTCGGGATGGACGCCACCGAACACGGACGCCAGGTTCCAGACCACGAGGACAAAGATGAGCAACCAGCTCCAGTCTACGCGAATATTGATCCCGAAGATGTGCCCGATACTAAATCCACGATCCATCATCTCCTCCTTTTCATCGGTGATCGTACTCCCCTTCAGCAGGGCCGCCGGTGGCCAGCGCCGGGCATGAGTGCCAGGCAAGGCATCTCCCCTCGAGCCCTCAACCTTGATGCTCGGCGATGTAGGCCGTGAGGTCGGCGACGCGCCGGGCATAACCCCACTCGTTGTCGTACCAGGCCAGCACCTTGACGGTGCGATCGCCGATGGCCATCGTCGATTGGGCATCCACGATGGCCGAATAGTTTGTCCCGATGATGTCGGCCGACACAAGCTCCTCGTCGCTGTAGCCGAGAAAGCCCTTCATTCGCTCGCTCTGCGCGGCGCGGCGCAGGGCGTCGTTCACACTCTCAACCGAGACCGGCCTTTCGGTCCGGACGACAAAGTCGATGATGGAGCCATCGGGTACCGGCACGCGCAGCGCCAGGCCGTCCACCTTGCCATCCAGTTGGGGCAGGACGTCGCCCGTGGCCAGTGCCGCGCCCGTGGTCGTGGGCACGATGGACAGCGCCGCGGCCCGGCCCCGGCGCCACTTCTTGCTCGGCGAGTCGACGAGCTTCTGGCTGGCGGTGTAGCCGTGGGTCGTGGTCAAAAAGCCCGTGACGATGCCAAACTCCTCGTCCAACACCTTGGCCACGACGGCCAGGGCGTTGGTCGTGCACGACGCGTTCGAGACGATGTGGTGACGGGCCGGGTCGTACTTTTCCTCGTTGACGCCCATGCAGGTCACCAGGTCCGCCCCTTTGCCGTAGGCGGTGATGACCACCCGCTCGGCGCCGGCGTCCAGGTGCTGAGAGGCGGCCTCTCGCTTGGTAAACAGGCCGGTCGCCTCGACGGCGATCTGCACCCCGAGCTCCTTCCACGGCAATTGGGCCGGTTCCTTGACGCTCAGGAACTTGACTTCCTGGTCGCCCCAGTGCAGCACGCCGTTGCCGGCCTCCACCGAGACTTCGGGCTCGGCGTGAACCGAATCGTGTCGCAGGAGATAGGCCAGGTTGTCGAGGGGAGCGATGTCGTTGATCGCCACCACGTCGAGCCTGCCGTCAGCCATCATGTGTCGAAAAGCCAGGCGCCCGATGCGCCCGAAACCGTTGATCGCTACCTTGGTCATTCGTACTCCTATTTCAAACCGTGAAGATTTTTAGCCCTTCACCGACCCTGCCAGGATGCCGCGCACAAAGTAACGCTGCAAGCTGAAAAAGACGAGAAGGGGCAGGATCATGGAAATAAACGCCGCCGCGGTGAGCACCTGCCAGTTGCCGCCCAGCGAGTTTACCAGGTTGCCGATGGTCACAGTGAGGGGTGCCACCGCCGGGTGCCCCCCCAGGAAGATCAGGGCCACGAGGAGGTCGTTCCAGACCCACAGGAACTGAAAGATCACCAGCGAGGCGATGGATGGCACCACCAGCGGCATGACGATCCGGAAAAAGATGTCAAAGGACGTGGCTCCGTCCAGGTAGGCCGACTCGAACAGGTCCTTGGGCAGCGCGCCGACCGAGTTGCGAAGCAGATAGACGGAAAAGGGCATGCCAAAGCCGGCGTGGGCCAGCCAGATGCCCAGGAACTCGCCCGTGAGGCCGGCCCGGTTATAGATCTGCAGGATGGGAATGAACGTCATCTGCAGGGGCACGGCTAGAAGGGCCACCACGACGAGGAACAGCACGTTGCGCCCCGGAAACTCGAGCCAGGCAAAGGCATAGGCGGCAAAGGCCGCGGCCATGATGGGGATGATGGTTGCCGGGATGGTGATAAAGAGGCTGTTGACAAAGCTCTGCCCCATGTTGCGGGCCGTGATGGCCTCCTCGTACAGCTCGAGGGTGAAATCCGTGGGCGGCGTGAACACCTCCCACCAGCCGCTGCTGGCGATATCCTGGGGCGGCCGGAAGGAACTGATGAGCAGTCCGATGGTGGGGATGAACCACAGGATGGCAATGGTGATGACGACGATGTGCACCGGGATGCGTCCCAAAGCTCGTTTCAGCCGCTCGCTCATCGGATCTCCTCCTGCCGTCGAAAGCGGCGGATGTTGATGATCATGACCGGGATGGTTGCCAGGAGCAGGACGATGGCCAGGGCGCTGGCACGGCCAAAGTGCCTGTAGTTAAACATCTCCTTGTACATGCGGTTGGCCACCACCTCGGTGTTCAGGAGTCCATTGGTCATGACGTACACGATGTCAAAGATCTTGAGCACGTTGATGACCATGGTGGTCGCCACCACGGCGACCGTGGACATCATGAGGGGCAGGATAATGTTCCAGAAGACCTGCCACTCGTTTGCTCCGTCTACCCGGGCGGCCTCCATCAGCTCCTCGGGGATGCCCTTCAGCGCCGCCGACAACACCACCATGCAGAAACCCGTCCAGATCCAGATACCGATGATGATGAGGGCGGGATTGTTAAAGCTAGTGTCAAAGAGCCAGGCTTTGGGCTCGAACCCGGGAATGACGGCCATCAGAAAGGCGTTGATCGTCCCCGTCTGGGGCCGGTTGGCCGGCTGAAAGTCGTACATGAGGGTCCAGATGACGCCGGCCGCCACGTACGAGATGGCCATGGGCAAAAAGATAATGGTCTTGATCAGCGTCTCGTAGCGCACCCGATCGGCCAGGACGGCGATCACCAGGCCCAGGATCACGGTGCCGCCCGTGAAAAAGATGAGCCACAAGAAGTTGTTCCTGAAGGCCGACAGCATGGCCGGATCGGTAAACGCAAATCGGTAGTTGTCCAGGCCTATGTACTCGGTTGCCCTGGCGTTCATGAAGCTGATGCGCAGAGTGTTGAGCCCGGGATAGATCAGGAAGAATCCCAACAGCAGAAAGGTGGGCAGGAGCCACAGCCAGGGCCGGATCCTGGTGGCCGTGCTGTAGGGCAAGCGCCCCAGGACCCATTCAAGTAGCCAGATGTACGCGACGGTGGCTGCCGGCACACCGACAATGACGACGATGCCCAGGATGAGACGGTCCACGAGCCCTCCCTATGTCGGCGAGTTGCCGAGTGGGGCAGCCTGCCCGGCTGCCCCACTCGACGCGTGAGTTCTACTGATATGCCTCTTCCGCGGTAGACTCGATCCCTTGCAGGATCGCGTCCAGGTTGTCGGGACTGCTGACAAAGTCGACGATCCCCGACCAGAACGCATTGTTCACGGCCTCGGGCATGAGGTCGGAGGCGTCAAAGCGCACGTCGGTCGCGGTGCTGTACATCTCGGCGATCTGGCGCGACAGCTCGTCCGGATAGACCGCCGGATCGACCTGGCGGTTGGTTGCCAGGAAGCCACCGATCTCTGCCCAGATGGACTGCGCCGGGGCGCTCAACAGGTACTGCACCAGGGCCCGCGACTGCTCGGTGTCGTTGAACATGGCGAACAGGTCGCCGGCGACGAGCAACGGGTTGCCGTGCTCCTCGTTGATGGGCGGGAAGACAAAGAAGCTATAGTCGGTGCCGGCTTCCAGGTCGGGGAACTGGTCGGCGATAAAGTCGGTGATAAAGCTCGCCTGGCGGTGCAGGTAGCAGCCCGGCTCCTCGTCGAACAACGGGAACGGGGCCTGGCCAAAGTTGGTCGACAGAACGTAAGGCTGCCCGCCATAGACCATCGCCGGATCGGCGACAATCTCACCCCAGGTCTCCCAGGCTGTTCTCACGCTCTCGTCCGTCCAGGCAATCTCGTGCTGCCACCACTGATCGTAGGCGTCAGGTCCGGCCGTGCGGAGCATGATGTCCTCCAGCCAGTCGGTGCCGGGCCAGCCGGTCGCGGCACCCGCCTCCAGGCCGATGCACCACGGCGCCGCGCCGTCGTCGATGATCTGCTGTTCCAGAGCCTGAAGCTCGTCCCAGGTCTCCGGGACCTCGTAGCCTGCCGCCTCAAAGGCCGGCGGGCTGTACCAGATAAAGCTCTTGACGGCCCCCTTCAGGAAGAAGCCATAGAGCTGGTCGTCCACCGAGGCCAGCTCGATGAGCCCCGGCGCGTAATCGGCCTCCATCCGAGCCATGTCGATGACGTCGTTCAGGGCGATAACCGAGCCCTCTTGCGCCATCTCTTGCAACTGGCCGGGGCCGGGCACGCCCGCCACGTCGGGCGGATTGCCGCCCTGGATCTGGGTGGTGAGCACGGCGTTGATGTCACGGGTGCCGGTGTATTCCACGTCGATGCCCGTGTGGTCGATGAAGGGCTGAAGCAGTGCCATAAAGTTGTCCTGCTCGCTGCCCGACCACACCGCCAGGACGCTGACCGATCCGCCAATGTCGGCGGGCAGCTCGGCCAGAACCTCGTCCATCGTCGGGCCTGCTCCCATTCCCTCGGTTCCGGTAGGCGTTTCCTCGGCCATGGCCTCTTCGGTTGGCGTCTCCTCGGCCATCGCCTCTTCAGTTGGCGTTTCCTCGGCCATGGCCTCCTCGGTGGGCGTCTCCTCGCCGACCCCAACCCCCGTTTCCGGGGTCTCGACGGCGGTCGTCTCACTGGGTTGCACGCCCTCGGCTCCTGGCTCTTCCGTCGGCCCGCAGGCCGCAACCAACATAGTCAGGACGACGAGGGTGGTCAAAAAGGCCCATAGCTGGTTCCGCTTATACATCATTCCTCCTTTATCACAAGTGGCTTGCACTCTATCAACACACAGCCGGGAGCCACGGACGCGGTCCGCAGCGTCAATGTCGGGTTTGTTCTTTGCAGACGGGCATCACCTCCTTATATTGTTCTTGGGGGCGGTTCGCATCTCATTTCAAAGAGGTGATCGACTTCGATGGTTCACTTGTCCGCCAACGGCTAAACGGCGTTGCCTTGCGAACAAGGACCGAAGCCCCCGGAAGACCGTGCCAGATGGGGCACGCTACAAGCATAACATAGCGATATCACGCTGTCCATGTACCGGGATATAGAAAAAAGATACAGATCGGGATACATCTTGGATATAGAACGACCCATTCCACACCGTCAGACGACGCGGAACGGGCCGGGGAGTGCCAGGGTGCCAGGGAGAATGTCTGCAGGGGGGCGGCCCTATTCCTCCTGGGCTTCCTTGATCTCGACGAGACGTACGTTAAAGGTCAGATCCTGCCCGGCCAGGGGGTGGTTGGCGTCCAGCGTGATGCTGGCATCCGACACCTCGGTCACGCGCACGAGGAAGGGCTGGCCGTCGGACCTCGGTATCTGCAACTGCTGGCCCACTTCGGGTTCCATGCCGTCCGGTAGCTGGCTGGGATGCACGCTCTGCACCATCTCCGGGCGATAGGCGCCAAATGCCTTCAGCGCCGGCACGCGAACCGTGACGGACTCGCCGGGCTCCAGCCCGATGACGGCCTGCTCAAAGCCGGGGATCACCTGCCGGGAACCAATGGTGAACTCGACCGGCTCGTGCGTCATGGTGGTGTCAAACACCGTCCCGTCATCCAGCTTGCCCATATAGTGCACACGTACGGTGTCGCCTATCTTGGCTCTTGTCATGGCCTTTTTCCTTTCCTTTGCTTGCCGGCACCTGCCGGCAGGCGCTCAGCGGAGCTTTTCGATGGGAACGCGTTCGCTCGGTTCCCGACTGCGCAAGGTTGCAAAGAGGCTGTCCAGGGAGATGTTGGATACCGAGAGTTCGGCCGCTCCCGGGCAGCGGATGCGGGCCTGGCTGCCATCGGCGGCCAACCCCAGCAGGCACAACGCCGGATGCTCGACCAACAAGCTGCGTAGGGCATCCGGGAAGTCGCCGTTCCGCCACAATGAGACGATGACCCATTGGGCGTCCGTCTGTTTCACTTTGGGCGGCAGGTTTTCCAGATCCGTTACCTCACCAACCACGTCAATATCTGCGGTTCTGCGGAGCACGCGGCGCAGCAGACTCCGGAGGAGGCGTGGTTGATTGGCCAGGATCACTCGATACGATTTCATGGTCGAATCCCTCTTTGATGATGCCTACCCCATCTTTTGATAATAGGACCATCACTCTCCGTCCAGAATAGCACAAGCGCCGAGCGGTGTCCATATACCAGGATATAGGATTGGGATACATGTTTGGATACATTAAGCTGTCGTAAAAGTGGCACAAACGCCCTGCCCCTGCGACAACCTTTGCACCTTTTTTCCTCGCGTTTTGCACAGCCAGGAACTATACTTGCGACAGCCCACCGGCCTGCCGGCGGGCAAAAGGCCAAAAGAAAGGAGCCAGTCCATGGACGACGCGTACTGCCCCGATTGTGACGGCAAAATCGTTCTGCCACCCGACGTGAAGCTAAGCCAGAAGCTGACCTGCCCCCACTGCGAGGCTGAATTGGAAGTCATCAGCCTGGACCCCGTCGAGCTAGACTGGGCCTATGACTGGGAATGGGACGAAGAAGAGGAAGAAGAGGAGGAAGAAGAAGAGTTCTAGGTCGCTCTTCTCCTCTGGCCGCAGACATCATCAGATCTCCGGGGCGAGCAGCCCCGGAATTCTTTTTTGTGGGAGCCCCGCCAGGAGCGTGCTGCCGGCGACCAGGACCGCGACGAACAGAAAGCAAAAGATGACGACGTAGTGATATGGCACCATCCCCGACCTCCTCCACTGACAGGCGCGAGGAACCTGCCGGACGCTTTTCGGGCGGCGCTAGAGACCGCCGTCCAATACCTTGTCGCCGGTGGGTCCCGGGCTGCCGCCCTCCGGCTCGATGGTGACCCCGAAGGCAGAGTAGCTGGCCAGGGGATCGGGAGAGGAAACCTCCAGCACGCCGTAGCCTTCGTCGTTGACGGCGAACACCCCGCCGCTCGCCCGCTGCCCGTCGCGGATGAGCCACAGTTGGTAGCCCAGGCCCGGGTCGAGGGCGGGCATGCCGTCGACGATGAGCGTGCCATACTCGCCGTCGGCGGTGATCAACAGTGTGCCGGTAGCCTGGGGCGCCCGTTCCGTTCCGGTCATGGCGACCGCCTGCATTCCTGCCGGACCCACGCCGGGGCCTCCGGAACGCAGCAACCACCAGAGGTTGCTGGCAACGAGCGCCACCAGCAGGACCAGGGCCGCCAGCCCCCAGGCCATCGCTGCCCGCTGCCGCCGGGTGCGGAACGGCGCGCGGGCGGGCGCGGCCTGCGGGGCCTGCACCTGCGCCAGGAGCCTGTTCTTCAGGTGGGCCGGGGGTGCCGTGTCCGGGGCGCCCAGGGCCAGGCGGCCGGCGACGGTCTGGTAGGCCAACAGCTCGGCACGGCACTCGGCGCAGCTTGCCAGGTGTTCCGCAACCCGCGATGCCTCCTCTGCGTCGAGGCAGTGGAGGGCATAGGCCGGCAACAACTCATAGACGTGCACTTGGTCCTGCATTCATCACAACCCTGGATTTTGCTCTCTATACGATACGCAATCAAGCCCGCACCAGATTCACCGGCCGGTCCCCTGCCCCTCATTGCCGCCCAGGGCCTGGCGCAGCTTTTGCATTGCCAGGCGGATGCGGGTCTTGACCGTCCCCAGGGGAAGATCGAGCGCCGCGGCGATCTGGCTCTGGGTCAGCCCCTGGAAATAGGCCAGGGCCAGCACCTGCTTCTGATCCTCGGGCAAGGCGGCCAGGGCCTGGTGCACCTGCTGGCGCTCCAGGGCCAGGGCGACGCTTTGCTCCGGGCCGGCGGCTTGCCCGGCTTCCGGGGGCGCTTCGGCCCAGGCGCCCGGCTGCGCCGGGCGGGCCTTGTCGCGNNCGGGCCTTGTCGCGGCGCAGTTGGTCGATGGCCCGGTGGCGGGTGATCCCCGTCAGCCAGGTGGACACCTGGCCCCGGTCGCTGCGATACTGGCCAGCCCGCTGCCATACCCGCAAAAAGACGTCCTGGGTGATCTCCTCGGCCGTGGCACGGTCGCCGACCGAGTTGAGGGCGAGGCCAAAGACCAGGCGACCGTACCGATCGTAGAGGGCACTCAACGCTTCTGTGCGCGCGTGCCTGATGAGCCCGATGAGGGTTTCGTCGTCCAGTGTGGTGTAATCCACCCGGTTCCTCGTCCTGGCCGCCCGAGGCAGTCTCCCCGGGCAGCGGTCATCCATCCTCAACCAGACCTGGCATTCTATCCTACCACGAGCGGCCTGTCTCCGCAAATTGCCGCCCGCGCTGCGTATCCACAAGGGCCAACCCCTGGTGGGCCAGGAATCTGGCGATTCCCCCCGAGCGTCCCAGAGAGCGGCCGGCCTGGCAACCCTGATCGCAATGCCCGATTGACAGGCCTATGCGAAGGCCGGCAGCCTTGTGGGCTGCCGGCCCGCGTAATGGACTGAATGTGCGCTTGCCTGCCGGTTCGGGGACCTATCCGCGAGCCCCCCTCCTCTGCCGGCGCCGGCGGCGCTATGCCTGGCGGCGTTTCAGGATGCTGGCGATGACCTCTTCCGCTGCCTGGGGCAGGTCAGGTACCTCGTGCTGTTCCAGGATCTGGCGGGCCCGTTCGTTGGCGCGGGTGGCCATGTCCTTCTGCCCCTTGCTTACCCAGGCGTCGTAGCGCATCCGGTCGATCATGCGCGGCCGCCACTGGGCCCACTTCCAGTTGTCCAGGGTGTGGTTGTCGGCCAGGAAGCCGCCGCCCGGCCGGGCGTTGTGGATGGCCTCGCGGGCCAGTGTGCGCTCGCTGACCTCGATGCCCCCCATTACGAACCCGACGTCGCGGATGATCTCGTCGGCGATGACCAGCATTTCGGCCGAGGAGGTAGAGCCGTATTCGATATAGCCCACGTCGTGGTTCAGGTTGCTGCGGCACAAGAAGGCGGTCATGATGGTCACCGTGGCCTCGATGCCGGCCTGGGTATCCACGACCTTGCTGTCGCTGGCACCCCCCACGCCCCACACCGGCAGGCCGTAGCTGCGGCCCAGCTCGGTGCAGGCGGCCATGCCCAGCGGCCACTCGGGGGCGCCGTAGCTGACGATGGCCGACTTCATGTCCAGGGCGGCGGTGTTCATGCCGTACAGGAACGCGCTCCCCGGGCGCACCAGTTGCGTGAGGACCAGCCCGACCAGGCATTCGGCGTTGCCCAGGGCCAGGGCTCCGGCCAGCGTGATAGGCCCGCCGCCCCCCGTGTTGGGCGAGGGAGGATAGGTGACGGGGATGCCCTTCTCCGCGCAAAACAGCAGCTTGTCCACCGACTCGTCGTTGTAGAGGAGCGGCGAGATGGGCTCGGCGTAGAGCAGAAGGAAGGGCTTTTCCCGCAGGGCCGTCTCGCTGCCGGCCACGGCGCAGGCAATGTCATAGATGTCCCGCATGTCTTCCCGCTCCCGGGCGGTATAGACGTTGGGCTTGACCGAACCCCGGATCATGGCGATAAAGCTGTGAAGGTAGTGATCCATGGTCGCCACGTCAAAGGGCGTCGCCATCGACATGACAAAATCCATGCCCCCCAGCCCATCGCAGACGTGGGCCATGCGCCGGACGTCCTCCAGGACGGCCTGGCGGCGCTTGCCGGTCTCCAGGTCCAGCGTGAAGGGGCAGTCCGAACCCGGCCCGAAAAAGACGTTGCCTTCTTCCAGGGGCATGGTCAGGTGGCCCAGCCGGTCGTGCATGGGGATGCGCGAGGGGGCCGAGCCGATGGCGCCCATCACCACGTGCTCCGGGATCTTTAGCCTGCCCTCCGACTCCCAGGCTCCGGCCTCCAGGAGGAGCTCCCGGCCCTTTTCGTTCTTCATCACAATGCCGGTGCGCGACAGAATGTCCAGGCTGGCACTGTGGATGGCCTGAAGCTGTTCGTCCGAGAGGACGCGGATGCTGGGGTGCAGCGTCTCGATCTGAATTTGCTGTGTCACGGCAAGGTCTCCTTATCCTATCGCAGCCGTCAGGCGGCCATGGCCCGGGCGACGTCCACGGCGCTGGCGGCGTCGGGGGCGTAGGCGTCGGCTCCGATCTCCTTGGC